>Ga0209167_10000100_pt1 | contig 88654 bp, 73 predicted proteins | sample Coa_R1_9_FD_187154 | JGI IMG/M metagenome (GOLD analysis project Ga0209167, IMG submission 187154) | Surface soil microbial communities from Centralia Pennsylvania, which are recovering from an underground coalmine fire - Coalmine... | ecosystem: Environmental > Terrestrial > Soil >... | reverse complement strand
TTATGGGTTACCGGGATCTTTGGATGCTGAAGGCAGCGTTGGATGAGAATCAAACTTCGTTGAAGAAGCAGGTGGCGTAAAATGATTTCAACCGCCGCTCACCTCCAACGACGAACGAGACACCTTCTTTTTCGATCGCCAGACTATATACTCTCCCGTTGGCCCGCTGTCAACCGCGCTAAAGCAGTGGTAGTGGCGTCATTTCGATTTTACAATTGGTGGCGGCCTGGGCAGGGCAGGCCGCCAGACGGTCATGTTTTACCTTCCGCCAGCTTAAGAGGGAGTTTCTGCTGATAATACGGAGCATAGGCCTTGTCAAAATTGTCTTCGAAGTCCCTATGATCGTCTGAAACCTTCATTATTGCGGTTGTCGCCACGATTTGCTTGTCTAAGTACCAACGGGTTCATCCCGTCATGTGGCGGCGTAAAGCCGCCGCTACTTCAACTCCGCTGGCCGCGCTTGAGTTGTTGAATTGCAGATGGCCAGGAGTAAACGCGCGATGATACAGAAGCACAACAGAGTATAACTCGGCGCGCGGATTAAAGGCCCCTTGGGTTGCAGACCTGAGATGATCGCTCCGGCACGGTAGCGGCGGGTTTACCCCGCCACCTACCAACGGGTTCATCCCGCCATGATCGCTCCGTCACGTCGCGGCGGGTTTACCCCCGCCTCGTACCAACGGGTTCATCCCGCCATGATCGCTCCATCACCGTAGCGGCGGGTTTACCCCGCCTCATACCAACGGGTTCATCCCGTCATGTGGCGGCGTAAAGCCGCCGCTACGGCTATCATTACTTCCACTTTGGCACAAACTCCTCGAGCCATGTGGCGGCGTAAAGCCGCAGCTACTCCGCCGGCCGCGCCGTCACGCTGCGACCTTCCGCTCCTTGGGATCGATGACCCCCAGGCTTTTGACAATCTTGAAAACACCTTGGTTCGCCTGAGCAATGTACATGTTCATCCGAACGTGATGCTCACCGGGCACCATTTCAGCCGGCCCACCCGGGCCTGAAGCGATCTTCGCGTGGTCGAGCGCCTTGATGACATCTCCTTGCTTTAGCGAGCCTGCCTCTTTCACGGCCGCCTCCCAGAACTTCAGGCCGCGGTACATGCCTGTGGACGCACTGCCGGCGGTGAACATCGAACTGCCTGGAAAGAGTTTGTTGTACCGGCTGAGCAGTTCCACACTAAACGGATCGCTCACGGTCTGGTAGTAGTCGAGGCAACCGTATACACCCTCGACGAGTGCCGGTGGCAACAATCTCAGAAGGTTCTCCTCAAAGTACGTGCAGACCAGTTTGCCACCCCGCTTGGTGAAGCCGGAGTTGTAAAGCTGCTCGAGAAATGGCACCAGCCCAGGAGGAACGATCGTATTGAACACCACCTCGGTTCCGCTGGACACGATCTTCTCAACCGTCTTGCGGTAGTCCGCGTGATCGAGCGGAAAATAGTCCTCTCCTTCGATCGTGCCGCCGTTCGCCATCACAATTTCACGCACCTTCTTGTTCATCACGTGCGGCCAGATGTAGTCCGCTGACGGCAAATAGAATTTCTTCGCGCCCGTCTGCTGCATCAGCCAGGGTATGAGCGGATCAACCTGCTGCGCCGGCACCGGGCCCGTGCAGAAGATAAGCGGGTCGCATTCCTGCCCTTCGTACTGCTCCGGGTAGATGTAGAGCTTCTTGCCTTTCACCACCGCGGGTCCCTTGATCGCCTGCCGGGTGGAGCTGTAAATCCCGCCGAAGATCACATCGACTTTATCCTGCTCGACAAGCTTCGTCGCTTTGGCTTCCGCCACGCTATCCGTAGTTGCGCTGTCTTCCAGAAACAGTTCCACGTGCCGCCCCAACAAGCCGCCCTTGGCATTGATGTCATCGATCACCATCTTCGCGACATTTGCAGTGGCGATGCCCAGGAACGAGAGCGGGCCCGTCAGGTCCATGATCAGTCCCACCTTGATGGGTTCTTCTTGCATGGCAATCTCTCCTCTCTGAAGGCCGGTGATAGTACTATTGGTCGAGGTAGAAAATCCAGGCGCGAAGCCCTCGATAGCTGAGCGACCGACCGCACCGAGGCGTCCTGCAAGACAGCCATAATCGTTCCGTCACCGTAGCGGCGGGTTTACCCCGCCTCGTACCAACGGGTTCATCACGCCATGTGGCGGCGTAAAGCCGCCGCTACTTGTCGACTCCGCAGATAATAGAACCGCCAGCTCGACCAAGAACAGTCCCCCGGCCGGGTCACCCATCGCCTAGCCTAGCCACCTCATCTGACCAGAGTGGCAAGCGACGAGTGGCAAGTGACGGGTGACAAGTGACGGGTGACAAGTGATGAGCCCCGACATCACCCCCTGGCCCCTCCTGCGGACGGTGCCGAATCGCGAGTGACAAAGTGACGAGCCACCCGAGCTGACAACCAGCGTCCAAGCGGGCTTCCAGCCAGGCTTGGTGGACTAACCTTTTTAATTACTATAAGTTGGCTGATCCGCCAGGGTTGACAAATTTTGTCAACCTGGCTTTTCGCACGCCCAACTTGTACGATCCATTGTTTTCATAGACTTACAAACCGTCTCCGAGGCGTTTCAGGGCGAAATGAGACAAATGAGACGCATGAGACATTGTTCCTGGGACAGCTACGGGTGGTACCCAATAGGGGCAAATTTCGCCCCCGGTGGGCCGAGTGGCTGAGATCGCACAGCCGAAGGCTCTGCGCCAGCCGACGACGAGTAGGAAGTCGGGAGTAGGGTCCCGCGTCCCGGTGCGGACAACACTACAGGGCGGATTCCGATCGAACCGAAACGGAAACCAACGTGTTTCGTCAAATGGTAGACTACCGGGAGCCGCTCGGGTTCGGCGTGGCCGGAGCCTTAGGAGGAGATGCTGGATGGGATACAACATGCGGATCGCTTTGCCGGTGGCGGTAGCTGCCGGCCTTTTGAGCTTCAGTGTTTGGGGATCACCGCAAGAGAAAGCTGAACAACCTCCTGCCAAGGCGGCTTCCCAGCAGGAGACCCAACCCGTTCCGGCTTATCACAAGTCCGCCAAAGACGCGGAGCCGCTGCCGCGACTGTTGCCACCGAGTGATTTCCGCGACCGCCCGCTGGTTGCCAGGGCTTATCAGATCGCGAGCGAGATCCCTAAGGTACTCGCCCAACAGCCCTGCTACTGCCGCTGCGATAAGGCTTTCGGACATAGCAGTTTGCTCGATTGCTATGCTTCCTCCCACACCGCAGGGTGTGGCATCTGCATGGCCGAGACTCTTTTCGCCTACCGGATGACCAAGCAGGGGAAAACGCCGGCCGAAATCCGCGCCGCGATCATTCGCGGCGATTGGAGAAAGGCAGAGAGTAAGCCGAACAAGTGAACGCGGGACGCGGCTGGTTCGCGTGGCCGAATAACCACACGTGTGGTAGCATTAAAAGATGCGCGCGACGACGTGGAGACCCGCATCGAAGAGAAAGATGTAGCGCGCCAGTTGGAGGATCGATGAAGAAAGTGCACTTATTCCGTAAGAGTCAGGCGCTGCTGGCCCTGTTCACCCTGGCCGCAGCCGTCGTCATGAAGGCCGGTCCAGGATACTCCCAGCAGGCGCCTGCGGCGCCCGCCAAGCAGCCGTCACCGCAGAAGACCCAGACCCCGCCCGCTACGCCCGACCCCGCTGTGCCTTCGACCGCTACGCCCGCCGACAAGGTAGTGATTAAGGTTGGCGAACAGCAGGTTACGGCAGGCGACATCGACTTCGTCGTCGGGACGCTGAGCCCGCAGGACCAAAAGACGTTGTCCACCGACGGAAAGGGGTCGCTCGCCACCCGTTATATCGACATCCTGGTGCTCGAAGAGCAGGCCCTGCGCGATCACCTGGACGGGACGCCGGAGTTCCGCCGCGCCGAGAACATGGAGCGCGCCCAGTTGCTGGCCCAGGCCGAATACCAGAAGCTGGCGACCGAAACCCAGGTGAGTCCCGAGGAGGTTAACCAGTATTATACCGCGCACGCGAGCGAGTTCGACCAGGTGGACGTACGGCAAGTGGCCATCCGCGTCAAAGCGGCCGGCGTCAAGGCGGATTCCCCGGGCTTGAGTCTCGCGGACGCCAAAGCGCGTGCCGAGGAGATTCGCAAGGCGCTGACCGCGCCCGGCGCCGACGCGCAGAAGATCCAGAAGCAATACGCCGTCGCCAACTTGGTGTTCATCACCCCCAGCCGCACCTTCGAACGCGCCCAGTTGCCGGGCGAGCTCGCCGACCAGATTTTCAAGCTCAAGGACGGCGAAATCTCGGAGACGAAAGAGACGCCTCAGTCGGTATATTTCGTGCAGGTGCTCAAGCACGTCCACGCCGACGTGAAAGAAGTCACGCCCAACATCGAAGGGACCTTGCGCCAGGAGAAACTGACCGCGGCGATGACGGCGCTGAAGAACAAGACCACCGTCTGGTCGGACGAAGAGTACTTCAAGTCGCCCGCCCGGACGGCGCCGAGTCCGGCACCGGCGTCACCGGCACCAGAGAAACAACTTCCTAAGTAAAGACGGGATCAGGCGGCGTGAGTTTTCCACAGTTCTGTTAATAAGTATGTGCGAATCGGGGTTTCTGTGTAGGGTAACCACTCGACGCCGAAGAGCTTTGTACGCTTTGCACCATTCTTGAGCATCCCGCGAGTTTCGCGAGTCGAGGCGACCGAAAAGAATTCTGCCAGGCTCACTCGTCTTGGACACGAAGTTGCTCGGCTGAATTCCTCGCACCTTCCAGCGCGAATCTCCACACCTTAAGTCATCCTCAGGGGGATTGCCGATTCCGGTGAGCTTGGGCGCACGAGCCGCGAGAGGATTGCGGCGAGGGGAGCAGCTAAAGCAGCGGCTGAGGCGTCTTCAACTTGACTTCGAGCACCTGGTTGTTCTCATCGAGCTCGAATTCCTTGCTGAACGTCTGGTGGTGCTCCGAGGTCACGATGAGCCGAACCGTTCCCTTGGGAATCAACGTGAAGCGGTAGCGGCCTTGGGCGTTGGTCTTGGCGGAGTAGGCGATGAGCTTGTGCCGGATCTTTCCCGGCTCGTGGAACTGCAAGGTAAGGCGAGCCTGATTGATGGGCTTGCCGCTTTCGGCATCCTTGACGAGCACCGTAACGTTGAGATTTTCAGCCGCCCGGGCGCGCGTCCCGAGTCCGAGGCCGACGGACGTGAGAAGCAGCATCAACGTGACGGGGCACAGCGGATGGCGCAGCCTGCCTCGCCTCAACGGCCACCGGTTGGCGGACGGCGGCTGGAGGCGCGGGCTGCTTGACGACTCAACCATCGAATCTTCTCCTGTCCCAGGACTTCCGGCTTGATTCGCGAAAGCGCGCTTGGGAATCCCCATCATATCAGAACTCGCGACGCCAGCGCCGCTCACGGCCCGGCAGTGTCTCAGTTTGCCTGGAGAGATCGTCAGGGCACGACTTTAGTCGTGCCGACCAGGCGTGCTTTACGCGCGCTTCAGCGTCTGAGGTAAGTCTTGCACCATTCGGCACCAGGCCCCCGCTAGAGACCAACCTCAGCGGCTAAAGCCGCAACTCTCGTAGTCGCACGCGGCATGGCTGAAGCCATGCCCTGACGGCAAAGTGAGACACTACCCACGGCCCGATTGACTTTTCGGCTTGCTTTCCTGGAGAATCAAACTTGCTTCCGGATTTCTAACTCGTCACTCATCATTTATTACTCTTCACTGTTTTCAAAGGAGCCTCATGGGATTTGCGACCGACGCCATTCACGTAGGGCAGGAGCCTGACCCCGCGACCGGGGCGATTATCGTCCCGATCTACCAGACTTCAACCTTCGTCCAGCAGGAACTCGGCAAGCACAAGGGTTACGAGTACGCGCGGACGTCCAACCCGACGCGCTCGGCGCTCGAGCGCAACCTTGCCGCGCTCGAAGGCGGCAAATTCGGCTTCGCGTTCGCCTCCGGCATGGCCGCCATCAACGCCGTCATGAGCCTGCTCAAGGCGGGCGACCACGTCGTCGCCGGACACAACCTCTACGGCGGCAGCTTCCGCCTGTTCGAGCGCGTCCTCAAGGACTTTGGACTGGACTTCAGCTACGTCAACACTTCCAAAGCCAAGGAGCTGAAGCCGGCGCTTCGCCCCAACACCCGGTTGGTGTTCATCGAGACGCCCACCAATCCGGTCATGGAGATTACCGACATCGCGGCCGTCTCGGCGCTCACCCGCGACCGCGGCATCCCGCTGGCCGTCGACAATACGTTCATGAGCCCCTACTTCCAGCGGCCGCTCAAGCTGGGCGCCGACCTGGTTATCCACAGCACCACCAAATACCTGAACGGACACTCGGATGGCGTGGGCGGCGCCGTGATCCTGAACGATACGGCGCTGGCCGACCGGCTCAAGTTCCTTCAGAACGCCGCGGGCGCGATCCTCGGACCTTTCGACTGCTGGCTCGTGCTGCGCGGCGTGAAGACGCTGGCCGTCCGCATGACTCAACACAACGAAAATGGACGCACCGTCGCGCGTCACCTCGAGCAGCATCCCAAGGTGAAGCGGGTCCATTACCCCGGACTGCCCAGTCATCCTCAGTACGCGCTGGCGCGGAAGCAGATGTCGGGCTTCGGCGGGATGCTTTCGTTTGAGACGGGGTCGCTGGCGAACGCCAAGGCGGTGCTCAAGTCCGTGCGAGTATGCTCGCTGGCCGAGAGCCTGGGCGGCGTCGAGACGCTGATCTCCCACCCCGCTACCATGACCCACGCGAGCGTCCCCGCCGAGGATCGTCAGCGAATCGGGATCACCGACGGGCTGGTGCGCATTTCCGTGGGAATCGAGGATGTGGAAGACATCGTCGCGGACCTGGATCAGGCGCTGGCGGCGGTTAAGGCATCCTGACGAACGGCAGCTCTCAGCCACGTTTGGGAGCGCGGGCGTCTCGCCCGCAAGGCTCGCCGCTCGACTGGCAATGCAAAATCCCTCACCCGGCCCGCTCCGTCTGAAAGAAGCGACGGCAGCAGGCCACCCCTTCGCTGCGTTCAGGGCAGGCCCTCTCCCACAGGGAGTCTGTGTGATAACCGGTCGGCGGGTCCGGTAGCGCCGCTCGAAGCCTGCCCCGGAAGGGAGCGGCGAAATCGTGAAAAGGCAAGGCTCCAACGGCGCGGGATTGAATTATCGTCGATGACAGGCTGCTTAAGAATGAGTGGTATAATACGTAACAGCCACGAGGCCGGGGGAAAACGTGCCACACATTCCGCTGCAACAAGAGAAGAGAGACCCGTCGAGGACCCAAGAGTCTTTCCAGCTCACGAGTTCTACCAAAAGAACGGTTGCCCGCGCTCCGTACACTCCGACTTCACAACTACACGGTCGAGCTGGAATCGCCGCGACGGCATTGGCCGTCGTGTTTTTGCTAGGCACGATCGCGGCCGAGCAGGCGCGAGCGCAGGTCGTCACCATACTTCATAGCTTCAGCGGGACAGGGACCGACGGGGCAAACCCTCAGGCGGGTGTGGTCATGGACCAGGCCGGCAACCTCTACGGCGCCGCCCCAAACGGCCCCGGAGAATTAGGATTCGGAATCGTGTTCAAGTTGGATCCGTCCGGCAACGAGACCGTCCTGCACGCCTTCATAAGCGGGTCTGATGGGGCATTCCCGTTGTCAAATCTGCTGCTGGATGCGGCGGGCAACCTCTACGGCATGACTCGTGACGGCGGAACTTACGGCGTGGGAACCGTATACAAACTGGATGCCTCCGGCAAAGAGACGATCCTTTACAACTTCGGGGCGACCACCGACGACGCGAACACTCCGTGGGGAGGCCTGGTCATGGACAAATCGGGCAACCTTTACGGGACCACTCTACAGGGCGGAACTTCCGGCATCGGCACGGTCTTCAAGTTGGACACTTCCGGCAATGAAACGGTGCTTCATAGCTTTTCCGGAATACCCGACGGCGCATTTCCCTATGCGGGCTTGGCGATTGACGCGGCTGGTAACCTGTACGGTACGACGTACGGTGGCGGCAACACCTTCTACCCCAACCCATGCTCCGGCGGCTCTGGCTGCGGAACGGTGTACAAGGTCGATACGTCCGGCAATGAGACCGTGCTCTACCGTTTCAACTTCATCGACGGTGCGCAGCCCTTTTTCACGATTCCGGTCCTGGACCAGCAAGGCAACATTTACGGCACCACCTCGAACGGCGGGAGCGGCAACGTCGGAGTCGTTTTCAAGCTGAATACATCTGGCAACGAGACGGTTCTGCACACCTTTCCCTACCAGGGCGTAGTCGAAGGAGATCCCGTGGCAGGCTTGGTCATGGACAAGGCGGGAAACCTCTACGGGACTACCACCCTTGGTCCCAACAGCGGAACCGTGTTCAAGATCGATACGTCCGGCAACGAGACCGTGTTGCATGATTTCACAGGCCTTGGTACCGGGCCGAATGGTATCGGGGTGAGTATTGATGGCGCAGTTCCCGAATCGGTTCTGATAATCGACAAGGCCGACAGCAACCTCTACGGTACCACTTTCGGTGGTGGTGCTTTCAACCGCGGGACGGTGTTCAAGCTCACGCTGCCGGTGTCCTTTTCTGCCTTCTCAGCGCAGCTCACGATCACCGGGAAACACCAGCCGGCATTCGACCTGCTAGCCACTTTCACCCTGGGCGCTGGAAGGCCGCCACTGGATCCGCCCACCGAGCAAGTGATTCTGGACCTCGGGACCTTCTCCACCACCATCCCCGCAGGCTCTTTCGTGTTGGGGAAACACGGAAAGTACACGTTCACAGGCACGATCGACTACGTGAATCTCCAGGTGACGATCACTCCGCTGGGCGGCACGAGTTACGAGATCAAAGCCAGCGGTACCGGCGTCAACCTCACATCGCAGACGAATCCGGTAGACGTCAAGCTGAACTTCGGCGTCGACACCGGCGAGACCTCAGTGACAGCACGATTCAGATGACTTCCGATTCCGGCTTCACCGAATCACTGATCCACTGAAGGTAGTCCGGCGAGCCGTCGACAATCGGCAGGCAGATGATTTCCGGCGTCGTGTAGGTGTGGAGTTTGCGGACGGCGGCTTGGACTTCCCCGAACAGCTCGCGCGAGCTTTTGATGAGCAGCAGGAATTCGCGGTCTTCGTTCACTTTGCCCTTCCAGCGATAGAGCGACTGAACCGGCGCGGTGATATTCACGCAAGCCGCCAGCCGCTCCTCGACGAGCGCCTTCGCGATCTTCTTCGCCTGGCGCAGATTGGGCGCCGTCACCAGGATGACGATTTTGTCCGTCACACTTCCTCCTTATTCCTCTGCCAGCCGGGTTGCGAGCCGCTTGACCCACAAGATACAATAGCCTCGCCATGCCGGACAACCCGATTCAATTCGGCACTTCGGGCTGGCGCGGCATCATTGCCGACACCTTCACCTTTCCCAACGTCAAGCTGGCCGCGGCGGGCATCGCCCACCACTTGCTCTTGAAGTCGGAGCATCCCAAGGTCATCGTCGGCTATGACACGCGCTTTCTCTCGGAAAAGTTCGCGTCAACCGCCGCCGCCATCCTTAACTCCCACGGTATCGAAACCGGTGTCGCGACGCGTCCCGACCCGACTCCGGCGCTCGCCTACGAAATCATCGCGACCCGGCTCGACGGCGGGGTCAACATCACCGCCAGCCACAATCCGGCAGAGTACAACGGCCTGAAATTCTCGAGTGCCGACGGCGCGCCTGCGTTGCCTGAGGTTACGCACGAGATCGAGCGCTTCGCGGGCGAGGTGCTCGCCGGCAAGCGTGCACTTGAAGGCAACCGGGCATCCGCGAATCTGCGCCACGAGGCGGACCCGCGGCCGAGCTACCTCGATGCCATCCGAAGCAAGGTCGACCTCGCCGCCATCGGCAAGTCAAAACTCAAGATTGCCTACGATCCGCTCCACGGCACGGGGTGCGGCTATCTCGACGACCTGCTGCGCGAGGCGGGCGCGACGGTCCACGTGATCCACGGCAACCGCGATCCGCTCTTCGGCGGCAGCGGCCCCGATCCGAGCGAGCGGAATCTCGCGGAACTGGCGAGATTGGTCAAGGACGAGGGCGCCGCTGTGGGACTCGCGACCGACGGCGATGCCGACCGCTTCGGCATCGTCGACGCGGACGGCACCTGGATCCATCCGAACTACATCCTCGCCGTGCTCGCTGACTACCTGATCGAGGTGCGCAAGATCCCCGGCGGGCTCGGGCGCAGCGTCGCGACCACGCACCTGATGGACGCGGTTGCCCGGTACCACCACGTCCCGCTCTACCAGACGCCGGTCGGATTCAAGTATATCGGCGAGCTTGTCAAGCAGGATAAGATTGCCTTGGGCGGCGAAGAGAGCGCCGGGCTGACCATCCGCGGGCACGTGCCGGAAAAGGACGGCATCCTGGCCTGCCTGCTGGTGGCGGAAGCGGTGGCGAGGCGCGGCCAATCGGTGCGGCAGCAGATCGAGGCACTGTTCAAGAAAGTCGGACCGGTCTACTCCGTGCGCATCAACCTGACGCTCGACGCGCCGGTGAAGCAGCGTCTGCTCTCGAAGCTCGAGCGCGACTGGAACCAGTTCGATTCGCAGCGCGTCACCAAGATCGACCGCACCGACGGGCTGAAGATGATCTTCGCCGACGGCGCCTGGGTGCTGATGCGTCCCTCGGGCACCGAGCCCGTGGTCCGCGTCTACTGCGAGGCGCCGGCGCCGGCGGAGCTCGACAAATTGGTGGAATCCGCCAAGAGTTTTGTGTTAGGACCGTAGCGTGGCGGGGCCGCGCAAGGCCTGGGAGCGCGGGCATCCTGGCCGCACGGATGGGGCCCGCCCGGATGGGAAATGCTCAGAGGATACCGAAGGCTAAATCATGAACGGCACCGGCTCTCGTTCGGATAATCGGACCCTGCGACGCTTGGGTATCACCGCACTGATCATCGTCTGCGCGGTGCTCGTGATGAACGAAGTCTTCGGCGCCCACGGATTACTGGCGCTGCGCCGCCAGCGCCGCGAATACGACTCGCTCCAGCAGCAGGTTCGGGAACTCGAGCTGAAGAATTTACAGTTGGAGAAAGATATCAAGGAGCTGAAATCCAATCCCCAGGCGATCGAAAAGCAGGCGCGCGAAGAGCTGCACCTGGCGCGTCCTGGCGAGATCATCTACACGCTGCCCGACAAGAGCCCCAAGTCCTCGGCGCCCGCCGCCCAGAATGCTCCCGCGAAACCGTAGGGCGGAACAGCCGCAGACCTAAGTGTGGGGTCGGCGCTACCGCTGTTCCTCCTCAGCGATGATATCCTTGAGCGGTCAGCAAGGATTTACATTCTCTTGATGTCGCCCTGTCTGCAGCAGGATGCATCTCAAGACACGTCGGGGGAGTAAGGAGATTTCATTTATGAATCATTCTGGTTTGAGACACATCGTTTGGAGCCTGGGACTGAGCCTGGCGCTTGCGTCCTCGGCGTTCGCGCAATACGGCGGAGGCGGCACGACGGGTACGTCGGGCGGGTACACGCCTCCCAAGGGCGGTTACAGCGCCGGGACCGGCATCGCCATCGGGGCAGCGGCGGCGGCGAGCGTGGGAGCAGCTTACCTCTTGCTGCGCCATCACGGCACGGTGGTGGGATGCGTCGAGCCGTCCTCGTCCGGCACCAAGCTGCTCGACGAGAAAGACAAGAACACCTACGCGCTGGTCGCGAGCAAGGACGTGGTGCTGGCGCCGGGCGAGCGGGTTTCGCTGAAGGGCAGGAAATCCAAGGACGACTCGGGGAAGCCTATCTTCGAGGCGCAGAGGATCGTGAAGGACTACGGCTCGTGCAAGCTGTAGACTCGCGAGGTCGGGGGCTAGGCAGTCCGTTGCTGGGGCTAGGGGAGGACCTGGCCCTCCTTGGCTCGTCCTGGGGGGGAGTGGGCGAAGATCAGGTGAAACAAGAATCCAGCCATCGCGCGAGGAAAAAAGATAGTTATTTTGCGCCCTCCAGCTTGTAAGTATAAGAAACTAAATGATGACTCGAGGAACGAACTCAAAAACGAACTGTTCCGGCCCGCCGCGATGCAGCTATCATACTGATTACAAGCAGTATACTTGAAAATAACGATTGGGAACGAAGCGTTAAAACGGCTCGCTGCCGAAGCCATGTCATTGAAAACAAACGACAGCGGCTCGAAAAAACGAACTTCCCGGCGTGGCGCGCCGGACGCGAGGATTTTCTCACCCGGCGGCCTTCCGCCGCGAACTATTTCTAGCCTAGCCATGCGACCTTGTCGAGCCTAGCCCGCGGCCACCGGCGATGCGCTCTCCGCCGATCGCATCCACCCCCTCGTGGGCTCGCTTCCCTTCCCCGAAATTCACGTTGCAAATCGGCGGCACAAAATCCAAAATCTAAAATCCTATGATCCCGCGATACACGCGTCCTGAGATGGGACGCATCTGGAGTGACGAGAACAAATTTCGCTGCTGGCTCGAGGTCGAGATCGCGACCGCCGAAGTCGAAGCCGAGGCAGGTCTGATCCCGAAGACTGCGGCGCGCTCGATCGCTCGCATGCGCCGCCGCTCCGACGCCTTCAGCGTCGAGCGCATCCAGGCCATCGAGCGCGAGGTGAAGCACGACGTCATCGCCTTCACCACCAACGTCGCCGAGAACATCGGCCGCGCCGGCCGCTATCTTCACTACGGCCTGACCTCGAATGACGTGGTCGATACGGCGCAGGCGCTGCAAGTGCGCGAGGCCTCGGCGCTGCTGCTCGTGGGACTCGCGCGCCTGGGCGAGGTGCTCAAGCGGCGCGCCTTCGAGTTCAAGCAGACGCCGATGGTGGGCCGCACGCACGGCATTCACGCCGAGCCCATCACCTTCGGCTGGAAGCTTGCCCTCTGCTACGCGGAGACTCGGCGTAACACCGTGCGGCTCGAGTTCGCGGCGGACCAAATGCGCGTCGGCAAGCTTTCGGGCGCCGTCGGCACCTACGCGCACCTGAGTCCGGCGCTCGAAAAGCGCATCTGCGCGCGGCTGGGACTCGCGGCGGCGCCTATCTCCTCGCAAGTCATCCAGCGTGACCGTCACGCGTTCTATCTCGCGACGCTCGCCGTCATCGCGAGTTCGCTCGAGAAGATCGCGCTCGAAGTGCGCGGCTTGCAACGTACGGAAGTGCGCGAGGTCGAGGAGTATTTTGCGGCGGGGCAGAAGGGCTCGTCCGCCATGCCGCACAAGCGCAATCCCGTGACAGCCGAGCAGATCTGCGGACTGGCGCGCGTGGTGCGCGCGAACGCCCAGGCGGGGTTCGAGAACGTGGCGCTGTGGCACGAGCGCGACATTTCGCATTCCTCGGTCGAGCGCGTTATCCTGCCCGACTCGACGATCCTCGTCGACTATCTGCTGGCGAAGACGGCGAATCTGGTCGACACGATGTTCGTCTACCCGGAGCGCATGCGCGAAAACATCGAGCTCCTGCGCGGGCTCATCTTTTCCGGACAACTGCTGCTGGATCTGGTGGAAAAGGGCGCCGCGCGCGAAAAGGCTTATCGCTGGGTGCAGCGCAATGCCATGCAGGTGTGGAAGACGCGCGAGGATTTCCGCACGCTGGTCGAGCGTGACGCCGATGTGGGGCGATACCTCACGCCGCGAGATATCGCGCGCGCGTTCTCGGTCGAGCGCCAGCTTCGCTACGTGGATACGGTGTTCCGCCGCGTGTTCGGGAAGTCGTAGCCGTCGGCGAGGTCAGTGAAGCGCCAGTGCGAACTTGATGGCCTTTTCGACCAGGGCCATCTTTTCCGGCGAAAGGACCGCAATGTTGCGGTCGAGGCAACTCTTCGAGATGGTTGCGATTCCGTCAAGGTCAGCGACACAAACGCTGGGCAGACCATCCTCGGGGCCCAGGGGTACTTCGACGGGGATCTGGTGAACCGTGCGCGTGATCGGCGCGATCGTTACCGACCGTCGGATCATGTAGGCAGAGTTACGGCTGAGGAGCAAAACCGGTCGACGTCCGACCGGCGGGCGAACATTTGCCCACCAGACCTCACCGCGCTTCATCGTCTTTCCCTTCTGGCCATTCTTCTTGCGGCCAGACTTCCGCGAGCATCTTCTCGACGGCCTCACCCCAAGCGGGGTTCTCGGGCTTTCGCCGATAGCCCTCGATGTACTGCCGGTCCAGTTCCTGCTCTTCGAGCCTACGCAGGTATTCGTGGCAAGCCCGGCGAATGAGTGCCGCACGCGTGGATTTCGACGCCTTAGCCTCGCGATTCAGGGAGCGCAGAAGCTTCCCATCGAGAGGCACTTGTATGACTTTCATCGCTCGGTACCTCACTCACCAACACATCGGATTGTGTAACGTAATGTCGAACCTTGTCAAGTGGGCAATCCCTCAAAGCCCCTTCGACTTTAGAAACTCACGCACCACTTCCTTCAGGTCGCGATGCTCGCCGTCGACAGCGTAGTTCATGCGGCGCATCTCGTCGGCCGAGATCTTGCCGCCCAGTTCGTCGAGCGCCTTGCCGACCTCGGGGTGACGCGCCAGCGTCTCGCGGCGCACGATGGAGACAGCCTGGTAAGGCGGGAAGTAGTGCCGGTCGTCCTCGAGGACGGTCATGTCGAGCGCGGCGATCAGTCCGTCGGTCGCGCTGCCCGCAACCAGATCCACCTGCTTCTCCTCCAGAGCGCGATAGAGCAGCCCCAGATCCATGATGCGCGGCGGCGCCGCGAACTTGAGTCCGTAGGTGCGCGCCAGGCCCTGATACCCGTCGGGCCGCTCCATGAACTCGTAGCCGAATCCGGCGCGCCACTGGGGCGCGTAGCGCGCCGCTTCCGAGATGGTGTGGAGATTCAGGCGCCGCGCGTCCGCGCCGCGGATTACGATGGCGAACGTATTGTCGAAGCCCAAGGGCTCCGTCACGACCAGTCCAAACCGCCGCGCATACTCCTCTTTGACGCGCGAATAGACTTGGGTCGCGTCGCCTTGCGGCTTCTCCTTGAGAATCGCCGTGAGCGCCGTGCCCGTGTACTCAGGGTAAATATCGATGCGCCCCGCGAGAATCGACTGGTGGCAGATGTAGCTGCCCGCGAGGTAGAAGCGCCGCTCAATGAAGAGGTGGGTGCGCGCTTCCAGATGCTGGGCAATCAGTTCGCCGAGAATGGCCTGCTCGGTGAAGTTCTTCGAGCCGACCACGATGCGATCAACGCGCGGCGGCCCACAGGAAGTGAGCAGAGTACTGGCGAGAATCGCGAGGCCGATGCGGCGCATGGTCATTGGGAGGCGCGCAGGCGGCGCTCGACCTGCCCCAACACTACGTCGGCGGCGAGGGCGAGCAGCGCGGCAGGGACGGCGCCTGCCAGAATCAGGTTGTTGTTGACCATGGCCAGGCCGCGGAAGATGTATTCGCCCAAGCCGCCCGCGCCGATGGCGGCGGCAATCGTCGCGACGCCCACGGAGATCACCGTCGCCACGCGTACCCCGGCGATGATCACGCCGAGCGCGAGCGGCAATTCCACCTGGAAGAGCAACTGGCGATCCGTCATCCCCATGCCCCGACCTGCCTCGACCACGGCGCGATCGACGCCGGTGATCCCCGCGTGCGTGTTGCGGATGATGGGCAGCAGCGCATAGAGCGTGAGCGCCAGAATGGTGAGGCGGTCGGCGCGCGCGCCGATCCACGGGACAGGCAGCAAGAGTCCGAAGAGCGCGAGGCTGGGGACGGTCTGCATGATGTTCGCGCTGCCGAGAATCGGCTTGTTGAGCGACGGCCGGCGCGTCAGCAGGATGCCGAGTGGCACGCCGACGACGACCGCGAGCAGCATCGACACGCCGACCAGCCACAGGTGTTCGCCGGTCAACTCCAGCACCTCAACATGATTGGTCAGGAAGAATCTGAGCAGGCCCATGGTCGACCCTTTCTTGTTGCGGCCGAGAGCCCGACCGCGACTGAATCACCCTGCAATGAGATTGTCGCCGCCGCGAAACGCTGCGAGATACTCGGCCACGAGCGGATCGCCGGCACGCAGGAATTCCTCCGCGGTATAGACACCGACCAGGCGACCGGCTTCAAAGAGTCCGATGCGGCCGCCGGCGCTGGCGAGCAGCAGTCCTTCTCGCAGGTCGTGGGTCACGAACACCACGGTCTTCTTGAGCCGCTGCTCGAGCGCCAGGAATTCATGCTGGATTTCCGACCGCGTGATGGGATCGAGCGCGCCGAACGGCTCGTCCATGAGAAGAATGGGCGGATCGGCCGCCAGAGCGCGCGCCACGCCGACGCGCTGCCGCTGTCCGCCGGAGAGCTCGCGCGGATAGCGCGACCCAAGTTGCGGGTCGAGTCCCACGAGCAACAGCAGTTCGCGCACGCGCTCGCGGATGCGCTCTCGCGGCCAGCCTTCGATCCCCGGCACGAGTCCCACGTTGCGCTCGACGGTGAAGTGCGGGAATAGTCCGACCTCCTGGATCACGTAACCGATGCGGCGGCGCAACTGGATCGGATCCCAGGCGAGAGTGGATCGGCCCTCGACGCGCACCTCACCCGAGCTCGGCACGAGCAAACAGTTGATGAGCTTGAGCGTGGTGGTTTTGCCCGAGCCGCTGCGGCCGAGCAAGACCAGCGTCTCGCCGCGACGAACCTGGAGGTTCAGACCGCGCAGCAAGTCGCGCTGGGAGTCGACAGCATAACGCACGTTGTCGAATTCAATGATCGCCGCGTTTTCTGGAGATTCCCGCATCGCGTTCAGATCGCGCGCCTGTTGCTCGGCGCTTCACGAGATTCACAGACCGTTAGCATGCCTGTCATATGACTGGGCGCACGAACCTGCTATATTCCTCGCCTCGCGCCATGGTCTGAAACGGCGTGGGCCGCCACGTCATCTAATTGGGCGCGCACGGTTCGGGTTCGCTTGCAAGAATAGGAGAAAAAGGAGCGCCATGCAAAACCGTGTTGAGGCCGGCCAGGCTAGGGTCGGCCTGTTCGACCGGCTGGCGGAAGCACGGGCGATGACCGATGACCTGTTCCGGATGGTCGCGTCCGAGGCGCTCTACGACCGCCCGATTCCCGAGCGGCACCGCATCGTGTTCTACCTTGGGCACGTCGAAGCGTTCGATTTCAACCTGTTCCTGGGCCAACTCGACGGCCTCCGTTCCTGCCATCCGGAGTTCGATCGGCTGTTCGCCTTCGGTATCGATCCGGTGGGCGGCGGGCTGCCTACCGACCAGGCTTCGGACTGGCCCGCCCTCGAGGACATCCAGGAGTACGGCGCGCGAGTGCGCAAGGATCTCGATACGCGCCTGGAGAGTGGCTTCGCTCGCCACGATCCCGCGCTCACGGATGGCGGGCTGGTCAACATCGCGATCGAGCACCGGCTGATGCACGTCGAGACGCTGGCTTACCTGCTGCACCAGTTGCCCTTCGAGCGCAAAGCGAAGCTTGCAACTGATCCCGCTCCCGCCGCGCCTTCGGTTGCTGCCCGCATGATCGAGATTCCAGACGGCAACGCCACCCTCGGACTCGCGCGGGCCGACGGCGTCTTCGGCTGGGACAACGAGTTCGAAGCGCACCAAGTCGCAGTCCCCGGGTTCCGCATCGACGAATACAAAGTGACCAACGGCGAGTACCTCGAATTCCTGCGTGCCGGCGGATACGAAGAGAAGAGCCTGTGGAGCGACGCGGGCTGGGAGTGGACGCAGAGTCAGGGCGTCCGGCATCCCATGTTCTGGACGCCGCACGGCGACGAGTGGTTCTACCGCGGCATGTTCGCCGAGATTCCGCTGCCCGCCGACTGGCCCGTCTACGTGAGTCACGCCGAAGCGACCGCGTACGCCCGCTCGAAAGGCAAGAAGCTGCCCACGGAAGCGCAATTCCATCGCGCCGCCTACGGGACGATGGAAGGCTGGGAGCGTGAGTATCCGTGGGGCAACCAGTCCCCCGAGACGAGCCGGGGGAACTTCCACTTTTCCCGCTGGGATCCGGCGCCGGTAAGCGCCTATCCAGAGGGTCGCAGCGCCTTCGGAGTCAGCGACCTGGTGGGCAACGGCTGGGAGTGGACATCGAGCTTGTTCAAACCATTTCCCGGCTTCAAACCGTTCAGCTTCTATCCCGGCTACTCGGCCAACTTTTTCGACGGCCAACACTACGTCATCAAGGGTGGTTCAGCGCGCACACCAGCGCCCCTGCTACGTCGCACCTTCCGCAACTGGTTCCAGGCGCACTACCCGTATGTGTACGCCGGATTCCGCTGCGTGGCCGACTGATTCGCTCAACCTCGGGAGTAGGATGCCAGCACGCGAGACAATCCTCGATCCGGTCGCGCAGTTTGCCCGAGAGGTGCGCGACGGACTCAGCAAGCCCGGCCAGAAGGAGCTACCCTCCAAGTATTTCTACGACGACGTGGGCTCGGCGCTGTTCGAGGTCATCAGCCTGCTCCCCGAATACGGCCTGACGCGCGCCGACGAGCGGATCCTCCGGAGCCACGCCGACGAGATCACGTCGCACATCTCCTCCCCCGCCATCGTCGCCGAACTGGGCAGCGGCAGCGGCAAGAAGACCCGCTGGATTCTCGAGGCGTTGGCGCGACGCCAGCCCACCACCTACTATCCCATCGAGATTTCGCCCGCCGCGCTCGCCCAGTGTGAGCGGGAGCTCGACCAGCTCCCGCGAGTCGCCATCCTGGGCTTCGAGGCGGAATACCTCGATGGCTTGCAGCGGGTCAATGCCACGCGCCGGCCGGGCGAGCGGGTGCTGGCGCTGTTCCTCGGCAGCTCCATCGGGAACTTCGACCGCGCACCGGGCGAGCAATTCCTGCGGAAGGTGCGTGAGACGCTCACCTCAGGCGATGCGTTGCTGCTTGGCACCGACCTCGAGAAGCCCATGGCGCGGCTCCTCCAAGCGTACGACGATCCACTGGGCGTGACCGCCGCGTTCAACCTGAATCTTCTGGCGCGCATCAATCGCGAACTCGGCGCCAACTTCGACCTGACGCAATTCCAGCACCTTGCCCTGTACAACTCGAACGAGCGCCGCGTTGAGATGCACCTGCGCGCCAAGGCCGACCAGCGAGTCGCCATCCGCGAGGCCGATTTGGAAGTGGCGCTTCAGGCCGGTGAGACCATCTGGACAGAGAGCTCGCACAAGTACCGCGCCGATGAGCCTTGCGAGATGGCGGAACGCAGCGGGTTCCGCTGCGCCGGCCAGTGGATCGATGAGGAGTGGCCGTTCGCCGAGAGTTTCCTGACGGCCGTATAGACTCTGTGTGAACGCTCAATACGGAATGTCCTCACACAGAGCTCGTGCAGCCCTGCGGTTATTGGGGCGCTCGACGCAGCAGGAGCAGTGTGAGGTCGTCTTTGAAACGCGTCGTTCCCTGGTAGCGGCTCACCGCATCGAGCACGCCCGCCGACAGCCTGGACAGCGGCGCCTCACGTGGCAAGCCAAGAGCGGTCGAGCGCGCGACCTCGACGAATCCCGGCGTCGTCAATTGTTCACCTACCGGCGACTCGACTTCGGTGACGGCGTCCGAGAACGCCATGACCATGTCACCGGGCTCCAGCCGCACGCTTGCCTGGCTGTACGACGCGCCGGCGATCACGCCCAGCGGCAGCCCGTCCAGGCCCTCGCCGAGTGCGTACCAGTCGCGTTCGCGGACGCGCCACAGCAGCATCCGTGGATGCGCGGCATAGGCGAAGTTGAACTCGCCACTCGAGCGATCGTAATTCGCCGTGACCACGGTGGCGAGCTGCAAAGGCGCGCCCGGACGCTCGCGCGACTGGAAGGTGCGGCTGAGGGCTTCAAGCAGCCCGCCGATATCCTGGACATCGCTGTACTCGTGCAGCAGCCTGTGGATATGGGCGGCAACGCCGCTCGCCGTGAAGCCGTGTCCCACGGCGTCCGCCAGCACGACGCGCGCGAAGCGCTCCGCGCCGCAACTGAACAGCGCGTAGAGGTCGCCGCCTTCACAACCTTGGGATGGCAGGGCGATCACGTCGCCCTCGAGGCCAGGCAACTCGACGTGCCGGTGCGCACGCTCGTTGCCGGCGTAGAGCTCGGTTCAGGCGAAGGGCCGTTGCGCTGTGCCGCATTGGACCGTCGTTTCGTCGGACATGATCTCTCATCATAACACCCGGGATCCAACCTCGGCTTCCCGGCAGGTGACACCATCGCGCATGCCCTCCCGCTCAGGTTCCGGTCTCACGTCCTTGCAACAGGTCTTGAAGCCGCCCTACGCGCAGGCGTATGATTTGTCCTCAAGGCCGCCGCCGATGATCCATCGCTACGGCCACGCACCAGCCAGGTCGGCGCTCGAACTCAGACTTTCATAAGGAGCGATTATGTCCAACGAATCCGAAATCAACCGGCGAGAATTTCTGAAGAATGGAGCGAAGAGCGGAGCGGCGATCGCCGCGCTGAGCGGGATCACCTTTCTGACTCATCCCGAGCGCGTCTTCGGCGCCAACGACCGCGTCCGCGTGGGCATCTGCGGGCTCCACGGGCGCGGCTGGGACCACGTCCATGAATACAAGGGGATCGCACAGGCGGAGATCGCTGCGTTCTGCGACATCGACGAAAACGTCCTCGACCAGCGGCTCGGCCAGGCCGAGAAGCAACTCGCGCTGCCCAAGCCCAAGCGCTACATCGACGTGCGCAAGCTGCTCGAGGACAAAGATATTGACACTATCTCGATCGCCACGCCCAACCACTGGCATTCGCTGATGGCGATCTGGGGATGCCAGGCCGGCAAGGACGTCTACGTCGAGAAGCCCTGCTCCCACAACTGGTGGGAAGGCCGGCAACTGGTGCGCGCCGCCGCCAAGTACAACCGCATTGTGCAGCATGGCACGCAAAGCCGCTCCGCCGTGGGGATGGTGGAAGGCATCCAGAAAATGCAGGGCGGGCTGCTTGGCGACCTCTACCTCTCGCGCGGCCTTTGCTACAAGTGGCGCGACACCATCGGGCGCGCCGCCGTCGAGCCGGTGCCAAAAGGCGTCCACTACGACCTCTGGACGGGGCCCGCGCCGCTCAAGCCGTTCACCAAGAACCGGTTTCACTACAACTGGCACTGGATTTGGGATACCGGCAACGGCGACATCGGCAATCAGGGAATCCACGAGATGGACATCGCGCGCTGGGGTCTCGGTGTCGGCTTTCCGAACAAAGTCTCAGCCATCGGCGGTCACTTCATGTTTGACGACGATCAGGAAACACCCAACACGCTCACCACCGCTTTCGAGTACCAACTGCCGAACGGCAAGCGCAAGATGCTGGAGTTCGAAGTGCGGCACTGGATCACCAACCACGAAGCCGGAATCGGGACGCGGGAGTTCGAAAGCGCTCCCCTTCCGCCGGCGGGATTGCAAGCCGCGACCCGCAGCAAGAAGGGAGGCGCCACTATGGCGCCGAAACTCGGACCCGACGCGGGCACCCACAATACCATCGGCAACTTGTTCTACGGGTCGAAGGGCTGCATGGCCATGGGCGGCTACGATTCCTACAAGAGCTGGCTCGGCAAGAACATGGAGCCGGGCCCGGAGGGTCACGGCGGCGAGCACCATTTCCAGAACTTCATCGACTGCGTGCGCAGCCGCAAGAAAGAGGATTTGAACGCTCCGATCGAGGAGGGCCACATCTCCTCGACGCTGGTTCACCTCGCCAACGCGTCGTACGTCCTCGGCCGCACGCTCAGCTTCGATCCCGCGACCGAACAGGTGATCGGCGACGACGAAGCGAATCGACTGCTGCGCGGCACCTACCGCGACCCCTTTGTGGTACCGGAGAATGTCTGACCCGATGGCATCACGGCGCGACTTCCTGAAGACGGCAGGCGGACTGGCGCTGGCGTCACTCGCGGGAGTACGCCACGCCGCCGCGCTCGCTCCTCCCGCCTGGCCGCCGCCGGTCGGCTACGCCACCATCTCCTGGCCGGAGAGTCGGTTCGCCGACGCTCTCGAGACCATCTCGAGCCTCGACTATGCCGGTGTCCAGATGCTCGGCTGGGTGCGCGACGCGTATAGCGACAAGGCCGTCGAGCTTAAGCAGCGCCTCACGAAGCTCAAGCTCGAGCCGGCAGCTCTTTCCTGTTCACGGCTCGACCTGCACCCCGCCGGACTCTCGACCGGCGAGACGCAGTTCCGCGGCTACGCGGCGTTCCTCCAGAAGCTCGGTGGGCGTTACCTCCAGGTGATGGACGGCGGCCGCCCGAACGTGAACTATACGAACCAGGAGATTGCGTCGCTCGGCGAGCGAATGAACGCGCTGGGCAAGATAGGGCGCGAGTACGGGCTGACGATGGGCTATCACCCGCACTTCGGGACGTTGGGAGAAACTCGGGAAGGACTCGGACGGGTGCTGGCGGCGACCGATCCCGATGACGTCAAGCTGATTGCCGACGTCGCCCACCTGACGCTCGGCGGCTCCGACCCCGCCGAGGTGATTCGTACCTACCACGACCGCCTGGTCCTGCTGCACTTCAAGGACCTGCGTAAGAACATCGCGGCGCAGGCGCGCCAGAATCGCGACCTCGTGCGCCACTCGAAGTACCATTTCTGCGAGATCGGCAAAGGCGTGGTGGATTTTCCGCCCATCCTCGCCGAACTGCGCAAGCTGCCCGCGCCTTACTGGATCATCGTCGAGCTCGACGCTTACGAACCGCCACCCGGTGGCCCCGCCGAAAGCGCTCGCATCAACAAAGCGGCACTCGAGAAACTCGGCCTGCCCGTCCGCCCACTACCCGCCCGGTAGCGCGCTCGGTGAGCGAAGTCTCATCTCAGCTTGGTGGCGGTGACTTCGATCTCGTAGCGGCGATCAGACGACACGTCGTCCATGGTACTGGTCACGGTGGGCTTGTCGAGGGGCAGGTCCGCGGTAAGAGATGACCGATCGGTCCGAAAGACCGGATGTTCGTTCGATTGGTGCGACTCTTCCGGCTTCAAGACGCTGCTCATCTCCACCGTAAGGTCGAGCCGGACCCCGTTCTCATCGCCGTGAGGCCGGCAGTCGATGTTCATGCCAATGTCTTTATACTGGTACCCTCCACTGCCCACGCCCCCTGCAACGAACGGAACTTGGCTTCCCACCCGAATCCTCCCAAACTCTCCGTCGTCCGCCAGTGTCATGTACTTCCGCGCGTTCAGACGCTTACCGTTTTGGACCTCGTAAACCGAGAACTCGATCTTGTACGTGGCGCTGGGCCGGGTGACCGCGGTCGGCTTGGGGTCCTTGGCTTGCTTCTCTTGGGCAGTCGCGCTTGCAGCCAGCAACGCCAGGGAGGTCGCAAGGATTAGAAATGTAGGCGCATTCAGCCTGATTTTTCGCATCGTCATCTTCTCCTTGAGCTATTTCTGCTCGATTCCAGAATCCGGCGGGCCTTCACCTTCCAAGGGTGCAATGTGAAGATCCTTGAGCTGCAAGTCCCCCATCACATTGTTTCCTCCCCACGCCACCAGCACCGACGCAGGCGCGTCCTTGGCGTGGAGCAGCAGCTTCTCCTCGTCGGAGAGCGGCGAAGGGCTGGGAAACTGCTTCGGCTCGGCACTCGCGACGTGGACGCTTCCACGCCGGCTCGAGACCCGGGGTTCGTGGTGCGGCGTCGATTCCCGATTGGGGCGCGCGGCCGGTTGCGCCTCCACCGCCGGCTTGGGCGCTGTGGCCGTGGCTGGTGAAGTCGCCGCGGGCGCGCGGGACTGGCTCACCAACGCCGGCGCTGGATGCGGGCGAGCCGTCGAGCCGAAGCGCAGCATGAATCTTGCCGTGAACACGATAACCACCAGCGCGGCGAGACCCGCGACGAGCCGCCATTTCCAGGCAAACTGCGATCCAGCAGCGCGCTCCGCCCGAACGCGCGCCATGACGCGCCCCTCCAGGCCCGGCCGCGGTTCTACATCGCCCGCACGCTCGAGTGTCGCGTCAAGCAGCTTGTCGAGAAAGTTGTCGTCCACAACGTGTTGCTTATCGTTCTTCATGATTTCTTCCCCAGCGCCGCCCGGAGCTTCTCCTTCAAGAGTTGGCGGGCGCGCCACAGCCGCTCGCGCACCGAGCCCGGCGGAATCCCGAGCACCTCGCCGACCTCCGCCGAGGACATCTCCTCGACCATCGAGAGCGTGAGCGTCTCGCGCAGCTCGCGCGGCAGGCCGTCGATCAGGTGGTGGAGGAGCGCGGTGGTCTCTTCATGGGCGGCGATTTCCTCCGCGCCTTTGCCCGCCGCGCACAAGGTCGAGACAACGCCGGCCGCCTCGTCGAGCGAAGTCGCTGCAGGGCGCCGTCGGAGATCGAGCGCCACGCGCCAGGCCGTACGCGCCAGCCACGCTCGCCGGTCGCGAATCCGCGGCCAGTCGTGCCGGTGTTTGAGGAAGCGAAGGAAGGTTTCCTGAGTCGCGTCTTCGGCGTCGTGGTGGTTGCCGAGCGCCGCGTACGCGATGCGATAAACGAGGCGGGAGTGCTCCTCGACCGCCGCCTCCACCTCGTCGGTTGGCGCGTCGGCGATAGGAAACGGTTCGTCCAAGATCCCCTGACCCGGCACAGACATTCGTGGTCCTCGGAGATAAGACGGGGCCCGGAGCAAAGTGTTGGAGATTATTTTCGGCGCCGGCCTATTGCTTTCCCTCCAGTTCATCGGCCAAGGGACCCGCGTCGTAGAGCTTGCGGAGCGCCTCGAGCATGAACGCGGTGTGGACGGCGACGGCGCGGTTGTTCTCCCCGTTGTAGACGTAGTCGCCTACGAGACTCTCGATGTTGCCGTCGAAGATAAGGCCCACGAGCTCGGCGTTGCGATTGATGACCGGCGAGCCGGAGTTGCCGCCGATGATGTCGCAGGTCGAAACGAAGTTGACGCGCGTCGTGAGGTCGAGCTGGTCGCGGCGCTCGGCAAAGCGCGCCGGCAGATCAAACGGGGGCTTCTGGCTGAAACTGTACGAGCGGTCGTAGAGGCCGTAGAGCGTCGTAAAGGGCGGCGCCTCGGTGCCGTTCATGGGATAGCCCTTGACGGTGCCGTACGTGAGACGCAGCGTGAACGTCGCATCGGGGTAGAGCGACTTGCCGTAGGCCGCGAAGCGCGCCTTGCCGATCTTCTCCCCCGCCTCCGTCTCGACGCTCTCCACATTGTCTTCCATCCACTTGCGGGTCTGGCGCATGATGGGGTCGATCTTGCGCGCCATGACAATCATCGGGTCGGTCGATGCCGCGACCGCTGTTTCGCCGCCCTCAACCAGCGACTTGCGGAAGGCGGGATCGGCGATCTTCGTGCCGCTGAACAACTGGGAAACCGCCGCTTTCGGATCCTGGCCGTTGAGCGTCTCCTGGACAAACGGATCGCCGGGACCAAGCTGCTCGCGCGACATCGCGAGTCCATCCGCCAGCAGCGTCTGCTCGAGCTGTGGGTAGAAAGGAGCGGGTGAGAAGAGGCGGAACTTCAGGGACTCGAGCTGCGACTCGTGGTATCCCTCGATCCGCTCGCCGTCCGGCTTCTTCACTTCCGCCACCAACTGGACGATGGTCAGCGCCGTTTGCAACATACGCGAGGAACCGATGCCGCGGAAAAAGCTCGGTTTCAGTTGGCTCAGCCGCTTCTGTTCCGCTTGAGCGATCTCATCCCACGCCGAGCCGTATTCCTTTTTCCATTCGGGGTTGGCGTCGACGAGGGCGCGAAAGTCGGTTTCTTCCTTCTGCTTCTTGGCGATCAGGTTCTTGTCAAGCAGGCCTTCATAGCGGCCCTGGAACGCCTTCTGCGAATTGCCCAGGAAGAACATCATCGACAGCGCCTGACGCGCCTGCTCCGGTCCCAACTTCGAATAGTCGGCCAGGACGCCGAGCCGCCGCTTGAGGAGGCCCAGGATCATCGGCAGGAAATCGTCGCGCTGGACTTCGATCTCGGCCAGCGTATCCAGCCGCGCCGTCGAGCCGGGATTGCCCGAGACGAACACCAGCTCGCCGTCAGCCGCGCCCTTCGGATTCCACTTGAAATAGTTGGTGCTCTCGACCGGCTTACCGTTCTCGTAGACGCGGAAAAGCGCCATGTCGAGGTCGTAGCGAGGATAAGTGAAATTGTCGGGATCGCCGCCGAAGAACGCCGCCTGGCGCTCGGGCGCGAAGACCAGCCGCACGTCGGTATACTTCTTGTAGCGGTAAAGCCAGTATTCCCCGCCCTGATAAAGCGGGATGACGTCGGAGCGCAGTCCGGTCTTCTCCAGGCTCTCGCGCTCGATCTTGGCGATCTCCGCTTTGCGGGCGTCGAGCGCATCCTTGTCGCTCATGCCCGGCTTGACCACGCCTTGCACGCGCGCCGTGACGTCCTCCACCGACATCAGGACGTTCAACTCGAGGTCGGGGCACTTCAGTTCTTCCGCCGCCGTGCGGGCGTAGAAGCCGTCCTTGACGTAGTCCTTCTGCGGAGTCGACACCTTCTGCAACTGCCCGAACGCCACGTGATGATTCGTGAGTACCAGGCCGTGCGGGCTGACAAACGAGCCCGAGCCGCCGTCGTTGAAGCGGACGCTCGCGAGACGGACGTGGTCCAGCCACTCCTGGGTTGGCGTGAAGCTGTAGCGCTCCTGGAGCAGCTTGCGGGGAGGATTGTCAAACGTCCACATGCCTTCGTCGGCGCGCGGCGTCAACGGCGCAACGAACAGCGCGGTCCAGATCGCGGCCAGCGCCACGGCCGAAGCTAACAGCTTGCTGCGATGCGTGGCGATCGCGCGCCATCGAATCCACAACCAATCGGTTTTCATAACTCTCCTTTGGAGGAAGCTACCCGGCAATCGATGGCCTTGTCCACCTGAGGATGGGAGTGGCCGACCGCCGGCGGAGGGGGTATCGCGGACCAAGGCAGGCCAGGTGCTGCCCCCAAGACAACACCTCGCACCAGGCACAAAACATCTGAGCTTACTACAATCCACGCGGAGCTTCACCGTCTATCTCATCGGACTTAGGAGACAACTCTGCAGGCAGCAGAACGGCGTCATTGCCCCGGCCCGACGCTTTGAAGGCGGTGCGATACGCACCGAGGATATCCTGGAGGGAAAGTACGCCCTCGAGCCGCTGGAAGTTGGCGCGGTGAACTACCGGCAGAAGGGGATACTCTCCCATCTTCCGGAGGGCGACATAAAGCGGCTGGTCAGGATGCAGGCGCGGCAGCCGGCCGTTGACGATATCGCGGAGGAACGCGTCGCCCTTGTCATAGCTCGCCTGCCGCTCGAGTTCCGCTTTCGTGATGGCGCTCCACTCTCCGTCGCGAAAACTCACCAGAAAAGTAGCGTCCGGCGCTGACGACTGCACCCGGCTGAGCGCGTCAGCCACGGTTTCTTCACTATGGAGCAAGGGTTCCGTGGGCTCGTGCATGGCGTCTTCGACCCGCAACAGCGATTCCTCGCGCTGCTCCTCCATCGAAGGCAGATCGGTCCCGTCCTGGCGCGACAACAGGTCGAACAGTGCGGTCGGCTGAAAGCGGAGGGAGATGAGATAAGCGATGGTATTCGACACCATGACGGGCACGATGATGGAGTAATTGCCGCTCACTTCGAGCACCATGAAGACCGAGGTCATGGGGACGCGCAGGAATCCGGCAAACAGCGTGCCCATCCCCACCAGCGCGTATGCCCCCACGGAGCCCGTCAGTCCGGGGAAGAAATGGTGCTCGACTCCACCGACGGCGCCGCCGACCATGGCGCCGATGAACAAGGTCGGCGCGAACATCCCGCCTGGGGTGCCACTTATAAAGGAGAGACTGGTGGCCACAATTTTGAAGGCCGCCAGCAACGCCAGCATCTGCCAGACGTAGCGGTCGTGCATCGCCTGGTCGATAACTTCGTAGCCGGCGCCCATCACCTGCGGCAGGCGCAGCCCGATCACGCCGATGAGCAAGCCGGCGGCCGCCGGCTGCGCGTAAAAAGTCCAACGGGGCAGCCGTTGCAGGCGCGGACGAACCGAATCGATGATCTTGACGAAAACGAGGGAGGCGATTCCGCCGACCACTCCGAGGACGGCGTAAGCGATGAGCTCCCAGGCGTGGACCAAGCGGAAAACGGGAATGCGGAAAAGCGGCTCGCCGCCCAGAAATCCGCGCACCACGACCACACTCGAAATTGCCGAGAGAACGATCGCACCCAGCACCCCGGCGCTCCAGCGGCCGATGACCTCCTCGATCACGAAGAGCACGGCGGAAATCGGCGCGTTGAACGCCGCCGCAAGCCCCGCGGCCGCCCCGACCGGGGCGATGAGCCTCAGTTTATCGCGCGAGAGGCGCAGCCGGCGTCCCAAGGCGGAGGCCACACCCGCGCCAATCTGTAACGAGGGATCTTCCGGGCCCAACGAGTGTCCGCTGCCGATAGCGATTGCGCAGGTGATGAACTTGCCGACGACGGTTGAGAACGGGATGTCGCCGTCCGAGATGTAGACCGCGGCTTTGGTCTGGTTCACGCCGCTGCCTCGCACGCGCGGGAAGAGCCGCACGACGAGTACGGCGACCACCAGCCCGCCGAGGACAGGCATGGTGAGGACGCGCGCCGGCGTCGGAATCAGCGCTGAGCCGAGCAGGCGAATCCGCGTCCAGTCGATGGCGATGCGGAAGCAGACAACCAGGAGTCCAGAGAATAGGCCGATGATGACGGCCAGCAGCAGGAACAGGTTCTCTTCGCGCAACGAAAACGGCTCGGGCGAGAGCCGCACCCAGCGGCGAATTCTGGCCCATAGCGCTCGACTTTCGACCTCCGACTTGGCGCCTTCAGTCAGTTTCCACTCCACCGTGCCGCTGAGCGGCGAGCAGAATTGCCTGGTCGAGTCCCGTGGGCGCTCCGCATGCCGCGGCAGAGACTTTCTCCGCTTCGACCACCGCGTCGAGCGCTGCCGTCGTCAGATCCGGGTCGCGGCGCAGAATCGATTCACGCATCTGCGGACGCAGCTTGAGCGCCTGAGCGTAAGCCTTCTCGAGAGGCGTCTGAGGCGTGGTGGTCTCTAATTGGTCGCCGCGGCCTTGCGCGCAGCTCTCGAGACGCTCCATCGCCTGCTCGTAAGCGCGCACCACGCGGCTACTGCGTTCCTCAGCCGAGAGACGCCCGGAGAACGGGTCAATCTCCAGAATCAGGTTGGTCGTCTCGAGCAGCGGCGCGGCTTGCGTGTTGCCGTGATTCCACCGTAACGCACGCTCGAGATAAGGCCGCGCCTCCTCGTAGCGGGTCAGCGCGAAACACGCCTGGCCGGCGCCTTGCAGCGCCGCTTCAAGACGCGGACTGAGCGCGAGAGCTCGCTGGAACTGCCTGAGAGCGCGGTCGAAGTCATTTGTCGCGAGAAACATGTTACCCACCCGCACGTGGAGGTTCGCATCCTCAGGAAGGTCGCCCGCCAGCGCAATAAGCTCGGCCTCCGCATCGCGGGTATCCTGCCGGGCCAGGAGAGCCTGGCACAATTCGAGCCGGGCGTTGCGGCTGGCCTGCTCGGGGTTGTCGCTCCAGATGCCGTAGATAGCGTTGTGATAGAACCGAAGCGCTTCCGGAATGTTGCTGGCGCGGATCGCTAGACGTCCGAGATCGAGGTTGACCTCGCCATTCGCGGGCTCGTCCGACCAAAGGCCCAGCAGATAGGCTTGCGCCTCGCCCGTGCGCTCGGCTGCTTCGAGCGCCTCTGCCAGGCGCAAGCGGTAGAGGTCGCTGCCGGGTACGTAGACGAGCGCCGTCTCGAAAGCTTCGATGGCCTTCTCCGGCTGACCGGATTGGAGGTCCGCCTCACCCCGGTTGTACCATCGCTGGGCCAGCGCTCGCTGGCTGGCGTGGAAGCGTTGGGTGACGAATCCGGTGAACGCGAAGAGGACGCCCAGCAACGCGACGCTGCCCAGGAGAACGCTCTCGCGCCGCTCGGGCCACCAGGCGGCTTGCCGCTCGCAATGGCGGCACTTCACTTCTCCCGCCGCCATCAAACGTCCGCAGCGCTCACAAACTCGCTCTAATTGATCGTTTCCCAAATCTCACCCATGGCCTCAATCGGCTATCTCAGTTTGCCGCGCCCCCACAGTCGATCGCGCAAAATCTCAACTACCACATAGCCGATGAGTGCGGCAACAACGGCGATGGCAAAGTTGTCTAGCGTGAGAATGTCTTCGATGGCCCATCCTACCCCCTTTCCTCGCGCCCGGCCGGAACGAGTGAATTCCCCCATCAGGAGATTGGAGTAGAAGAGGAAGATGATAAAGCCTACTTCCGTGACCGCTCTCAGGACCGTGGATTTCATCCCAACTGAATTCTTCCTCTCGGATTGTCGCGCCCCTCGGGCGATCGCGCCTTCACTTCCACTGTCATGATTATGATCAAATTATACGCCAATCAATTCAAGACGGCGGCTGCCCAGCGGTTCTCAGACTTTGAAGGGAATGCGATGGAAGAAGAATCGGACCGGAAGGGACGCAAGCCCTAGCGCGCTCTTACTCTCAGGTTGCCGGAGACGTTCGAGTAGCTCTCGACTTTGCCCTCGTTGAAGAACACGCGGGAGAGTTCGTAGCCCCAGCCATTCCCGACGACACTGGTCGGCGTACCCTGAACGGCCAGCACCTCGTCCTCCGTCGAGCCCAGAGTAAAGTAACCGCGCGTCCGGGCGGTACCGACGTCTCCCAGGGGAGTCATTTGGAAGTGCAGCTTTTGCGTTTCGTTGACGTAGGAGTCAACACGGCCATTCGAAAAGCCCACGGTGGTGGAGTCGTACGTCCATTGTTCGCCCTCGATGCTGGTCGGCGTACCCTGAACCGCCAGGACCTCGTCCTGGGTCGAGCCCAGCGTGATCGTACCTCGCGCTCGCGCCGCTGAGACGTCGGCCTGGGGACTGACTCGCACCCGGAGATTATGCTCGGCGTTGTCATAGCTCTCCACCTTGCGGTCCACGAAGTCCACCGACGATGAATCGTAGCGCCAGCGGCGCCCCTCAACGCTCGTGGGCGTACCCTGGACGGCAAGCACGTCGTCCTCCGTCGAGCCCAGGGTGAAGGCGCCGCGCGCCAAGGCCGCTTTTGCGTCACCCACGGGTGTCAGCCGCACGTGCAGATTGTGGGAGATGTCCGCATAACCATCCACCCTGCCCTCGGAGAAGTCGACGGAAGATAATTCGTAGAGCCAGCGGCCCACCTCGACACTGGTGGGCGACCCCTGCACGCTCAGGACTTCCTCCTGCGTGGAACCGAGGGTAAACGTGGGCACGTCGAGGGGTGTATCCTCGAGGGCGTCGGTCGCCTCACGGCTCACATTCGCGGCGGCGGCGGTTGTCCTCCGGGTGTCATCGTTGCGCGCCACCGCGACCACGATCAGGGCCGTGACGCCGAGCAGCGCGAAAGCTGCGGCCACTTGCGGCGAGACGCCCCACCGGCGCCGTACAGGCTCGGGCGGGAGCTCTGAATCCTCCACCGGCGGCTCGGACGCCGGGTAGTGAACCTCGGGTGCAAAGCGCTGCGCAGGCCACTCGGGCGCAGGCATGGGGTCAGGCGGCGCGGGAAGCGCGTCGGGCAGGATCTGCTCGTAGGCCTCGTTGATCTCCTTGAGTCTTTCCTGCGCCTTGCGTTGGAGCCGGAGATCATCGACGAAGCGGTCGGGATGCCAGACCTTGACCAGGTCGCGGTGCGCCTCTTTCACCTCCTCGAGCGAGGCGCCCGGCTCGACCCCGAGCACTTGGTAGTAGCGAAGCTTGGTAGGCGATACCCAGCGCGCCCGATGGGCCGTGTACCCGCGTTCCCGGCCCGCCGCATCCTTCACTCGAAGTCCCTCCCAGGACGCCGATTCCCGGCATCCTAGCACAACTCGCTCGGGATACCAATCCGGAACTTCACTGATTTGTAACAGGGGCTGCAAGTCCGCCGTTGTATAATCCACGTTCAGCTTCATGCTACTCACCCCGGCTTCTGAGCCGGCAGTCCGTCGGTTGTCGCGAAGGAGCCTCTTGACGGGCGACGAGCCCACCCCGACCCTGTTGCCCGCCGTGCGACCCCGCCGTGTGGTCATCACTCACGTGGACCCGGAGGTCGAGGGCGGACGCTTCCCTGCCCAGCGCATCGTCGGCGATGCGGTGGTCGTGACGGCGGACATCTTCGCCGACGGGCACGACGTGCTCTCGGCGGTCGTGCGCTACCGCCACGAGAAGGATACAAGCTGGAGCGAAGCGCCCATGCAGGAGCTCGCGAATGACCGCTGGCGCGGCGAGTTCCGGGTCACCCAGGTAGGCCGCTACGAGGTGATGCTCCAGGCCTGGGTCGACCGCTTCGCGACCTGGCGCCGCGACTTTCAGAAGAAGCTCGACGCCGGCCAGGACGTGGAAAACGATCTTCAGACAGGCGCGTCGCTGGTCGACGAGGCGTCACGACGGGTGATCGGGCCCGCGGCCCGCGATTTGGCCCTGCGGGCGGCCTTGATGCGTCACCGCGAGTCGAGGACCGAGAAGGCCCGAGAGCGAGCCATCGAGGCGGCGCAGTCTGAGCAGCTCGTCACGCTCATGGCCGAGTATCCCGACCGCCGCCACTCGACGACCTACGATAAGACACTGGCCATCCGGGTCAGCCCCGAGCGGGCGCGATCGAGCGCCTGGTACGAGATGTTTCCGCGCTCGGCAAGTCCGGAGCCCGGACGGCATGGCACTTTCGCCGATTGCGAAGCGCGCCTGCCTTACATCGCGTCCATGGGATTCGACGTGCTCTATCTTCCACCGATCCATCCCATCGGCGTGACGAATCGCAAGGGCAGGAACGGCAATTCCAAGGCGCAACCCGGCGACCCGGGCAGCGTCTGGGCGATTGGTTCGGCCGAAGGCGGGCACAAAGCGATCCATCCGGCGCTGGGATCGCTCGATGACTTCCGACGGCTCGTCGCCAAAGCGCGCGAGCACGGCCTCGACCTCGCGCTCGATCTCGCCTACCAGTGCTCGCCCGACCACCCTTACGTCGAGCATCACCCGGAATGGTTCCGGCGCCGCCCCGACGGCAGTATCCAGTGCGCCGGAAATCCACCCCACGTCTACGACGACATCTATCCTTTCGACTTCGAAACCGAGGACTGGGAAGACCTCTGGGAAGAACTCAAGAGCATCGTGGTGTTCTGGATCACGCAGGGCGTCAGGATGTTTCGGGTCGACAACCCGCACACCAAGCCCTTTGCCTTCTGGGAATGGATGATCGCGCAACTTCAGCGCGACTACCCCGACGTCATCCTGCTCGCTGAGTCGTTCACCCGGCCGAACAGCATGTATCGTCTCACGGCGCTCGGTTTCACCCACTCTTACACCTATTTCGCGTGGCGCACGTCGAAGCGCGAGCTCGTGGATTACTTCACTGAAATCTCGACCAGCCCGGTACGCGAGCACTTCCGGCCGCACCTCTGGCCGACCACTCCCGACGTCCTGCCCGAACACCTGCAAACCGGTGGACGTCCGGCGTTCATCGCGCGGCTAGTACTCGCGGCGACCTTGGCCGCGAACTACGGCATCTACGGTCCGGCTTATGAGCTTTGCGAGAACACCCCGGCGGGGAGCGAGCAGTTCCTGGATTCCGAGATGTTCGAGATCCGGCACTGGGACGTCGCGCGGCCCGGCAATCTGAGCGAACTGATCGGCCGCATCAACCGGATAAGGCGCGAGAATGCCGCACTCGGGCGCGACGGCGGACTGCGTTTTCACTCCATCACGAACGACCAGCTCGTTGCCTATACACGCGCCACCGGCGATCTCGCGAACGTTCTCCTGGTGGTGGTCAATCTCGATCCGCGCTCCACCCAGGCGGGCACTATCGATCTGCCGCTCGGCGAACTCGGCCTCGACTCCTCGCAGCCTTACGAAGTCCACGACCTGCTGAGCGATCGTCGCTACACGTGGCAGGGCCCGCGGAATTATGTCGAGCTCGACCCGAGCAATCTTCCCGCGCACATCTTCAAGTTGCGCTAGCAGACGAACGCGCTTGACTTGCCTGAGCCGCAGTATTACAAATGTGTACGTGAAGGCTAAAAGATCTACGAAGGCGCGAACATCCACCCTGACCGTGCGCGTTCCGGTGAAACTTAAGCGCCGCCTTGAGGGGCTGGCGTGGTCGACGACCAGCAACCGTTCACGGCTCGCGGTCGAGGCCCTCGAGAGCTACGTCGACGAGCAGGAAGCGCAACTGGCGAGAATCGAACAAGGCGTCCGCGACGCCGACGCGGGGCGCATGGTTTCCCACCGCGAGGTAAAACGCTATCTCGAGTCCTGGGGCAGCCGTCGCAAGCTGCCGCCACCCCGATGCAAATAGACTGGACCGAGCAAGCCGTAGCGGACCTCGCGGAAATCGAGCGATACATCGAGCAGGACAAGCCGGAGGCCGCCGCGCGCGTGGCAGCGCATCTTCTGAGCAGTGTGGAACACTTGGCAGAGTTTCCGCACTTGGGGAAGCCAGGCCGGCGACCGGGAACACGCAGTCTAACCGTCCCTCCTTTTATCATTTCGTACCGAGTGAGTTCCCAACGCCTGGAAATCCTGAGCATCTGGCATGGGCGCCGCGCGCGGGCAGGCCGGCGGTAGGCGGTCGTTTCAGGGATCCCAGCCCCCTCCGATCATGCCTGCGATCATGAGGGATGCAGGGCGCTCTCCTGCACGCGGAGTCGAAACTCGGCTATGATGGGAAGCGATCGCGCCAGACTGAAGGCCCTCTTAGGCTACGTTTCGGCGGCGCTCTTGGCCCAAAATGAGACGCATGAGACGCGCGAGACATTCCCGCCGCGAACCACGCAAATACCCATCACTGCATCGGCTGGCGGCGCTCTACGGAGTGGAGACCGCGTACCTCGACGTCCACGCCCGGAGAAAAGAAGCCAACCCGGAAGGGCTGGTGCTGATCCTGCGCGCGCTGGGCGCGCCGCTCGCGGGCGTCGAAGATATCCCGGCGGCGATCCGCGAGCGTCATGAGGCGGATTGGCGGACGATTGCCCCGCCCGTGGCTGTCGCCTGGGACGGTGGACCCGCGGGAATCGAGCTGCGCCTGGACACGAGCCAGGCTGACGCTGTCGCTGACTGCGAGCTCGAACTCGAGTCAGGCGAACGCCGAAGTTGGAAGGGCGAACTCGCCGAGCTAAACCCGCGCGCCGCGGTCCAAGTGGAGGGCAGACGTTACGTTGCCAAGACACTGGCCCTGGACGGCAAGCTGGCGGTGGGCTACCACAAGTTCCGCCTCACGCTGCCAGGCGTCGCGACCGAGACCCTGATCCTCTCGGCGCCAACTCGCGCCTACCAGCCGCCGGGGTGGGGTGGGACTACATCCGGTAGCTGCCGGCCCTGGGGCGTGTTCCTGCCGCTTCATGCGCTGCACTCGGCGCGAAGCTGGGGTGCCGGCGATTTCCGCGACCTCGATGCGTTGCTCGATTGGACGCACGGGTTGGGCGGTTCCGCGGTCGCGACGCTGCCTTTGCTCTCCACTTTCCTCGAGACGCCCTTCGATCCGAGCCCTTACTCGCCTGCCAGCCGGCTGTTCTGGAACGAGCTGTACATCGACGTCGAGCGGCTGCCGGAGTTTCGCGGCTCCCCGGCGGCTCAGTCACGTTTGTATTCTGCCGAAGTCGCGCGCGCGCTCGAGTCGTTGCGCACCGGCCGCCGGGTCGACTATCGCCGCGCCATGGCCGCGAAGCGCCTGATCCTCGAACCGTTGGCGCGCGAGTTCTTTGGCGAAGCGAACGGCGTCGCGCAGTTGGCCCGCGAGACGGATCGCGCCCAGGCGTTCCGGCGGTTCGTCGAGTCAAATCCCGCGGTCGAAGACTACGCCCGATTCCGCGCCGTGGGTGAGCGCGAGCGCCGTCCATGGATCGTCTGGCCCGAACGGTTGCGCGCCGGAAACATCCAACCCGAGGACTACGATGCGGCGGCGCGGAATTATCATCTTTATGTGCAGTGGGCCGCGAGCGAACAATTGACCACGCTTGCAGACAAGGCTCGCCGGATTCCGCCCGGCCTATGCCTCGACCTGCCGGTGGGATTGCATCCCGCCGGCTACGACGTCTGGCGGCATCGCGACTCCTTTGTACTCGACGAGACGGCGGGCGCCCCGCCCGACATTATCTTCACGGGCGGCCAGAATTGGGGCTTTCCACCACTGCATCCCGATCCTCGCCGGCAGGCCGGTTATCGTTACTACATCGACTGCCTGCGCCAGCAACTGCGGTTTGCCGGATTACTCCGAGTTGACCACGTCATGGGCCTGCATCGCCTCTTCTGGATACCTCGCGGCTACGATCCGACGCACGGAACGTACGTGCGCTACCCGGCCGAGCACCTCTACGCCATCCTGTGCATCGAGTCGCACCGCCACCAGTCGGTGATCGCCGGCGAGAATCTCGGCATCGTGCCCCGCAACGTCAATCCCGCCATGGCGCGGCACAATATCAAGCGGATGTATGTGGTACAGTACGGGCTTTCCGGCCGGGACCGGCTGCGGCCCGTGGAACCGGACTCGATCGCCAGCCTCAACACGCACGACATGCCGCCCTTCGCGGCCTTCTGGGAAGGCCTGGACATCGAGGATCGGCGCGCCTTGGGCTTTCTCGCTGAGCGGCCCGCGGTCGCCGAACGCCGCCTGCGCGCCCTGGTCAGGAAGTCGATGACGGAATTCTTCAAGCGGCGCGGCCAGCTAAAATCGGCTACTGCGGACTCGAAGCGCTGCCGGCCGGAAATCGTGCGCGCCTTCCTCAGCTTCCTGAGCTCGAGTCCGGCGGAGCTCGTCCTCGTCAACCTCGAGGACCTCTGGTTGGAGCGCGAGCCGCAGAACGTCCCAGGTACGAACCGCCAGCGTCCGAACTGGCGGCGCAAGGCGCGACACAGCTTGGAAGAATTCCGCCGGATGCCACAAGTCCTCGAAATACTGCGCGAAGCGAATCGGCTTCGGCAAGGCAACGCGAAATCAGACGGAGGCAAGCGATGAGCGCGGACCCGCAACGCGTCCGCCAGGACGTGAGCCTGATCGGGGACCAGGACCTCCACCTGTTCAACGAAGGCACGCACGACCGCCTGTACGACAAGCTCGGCGCGCATCTGCACGAGGTGAACGGCGTTCAAGGAACTTACTTCGCCGTCTGGGCGCCCAACGCACGGCGTGTTTCGGTGATCGGCGACTTTAACGGCTGGAACCGCGACGCTCACCCGCTCGGTGCGCGTGGCCAATCGGGAATCTGGGAAGGATTCATTCCCGGCGTCGCCGAAGGCACGAAGTACAAGTTTCACGTCGCTTCCCACCACGAGGCTTTCGAAGAAGACAAGTCCGACCCGTTCGCCTTCTGGAACGAGGTCGCGCCCAAGACCGCGTCGATCGTGCGCCGTCTCGATTACACCTGGGACGATCAGGAGTGGATGGCCGAGCGGCGCCGCCGGAACAGTTTCACGAGCCCGATTTCAATTTACGAAGTCCACTTCGGATCGTGGAAGCGCGTTCCCGAGGAAGAATATCGCTCGCTCAGCTATCGCGAGATGGCCGTCCAGCTTGCGGACTACGTGGAGCGCATGGGATTCACCCACGTCGAGTTCCTGCCCGTGATGGAGCACCCGTTCTTCGGCTCCTGGGGATACCAGGTGACCGGCTACTTCGCGCCCACCAGCCGCTACGGCACGCCGCAGGACTTCATGTACCTCGTCGACTACCTGCATCAGCGCGGCATCGGCGTCCTGCTCGACTGGGTACCGTCGCACTTCCCGACCGACGGCCACGGACTCGCCTACTTCGATGGCACGCACCTCTACGAGCACGCCGACCCGCGCCAGGGATTCCATCCTGACTGGAAGAGTTTCATCTTCAACTATGGACGCAACGAAGTGCGCAGCTTTCTGATGTCGAGCGCGCTTTATTGGCTCGACGTCTATCACGCCGACGGCCTGCGCGTCGACGGCGTCGCCTCCATGCTCTACCTCGATTACGCCCGCAAGGACGGCGAGTGGATCCCCAATCAGTACGGCGGCAAAGAGAATCTCGAGGCGGTCGGTTTTCTGCGGCGCTTCAACGAGGAGATCTACCGGAATCATCCTGACGCCCAGACCGTCGCCGAGGAATCGACGGCGTGGCCCATGGTCTCGCGTCCGACTTACATCGGCGGGCTCGGATTCGGCATGAAGTGGGACATGGGCTGGATGCACGACACGCTGGTTTACATGTCGAAGGATCCTATCTACCGGCAGTATCAGCACAATCAGCTGACCTTCCGCATGATCTATGCCTGGACCGAGAATTTCGTGCTGCCCCTCTCGCACGACGAAGTGGTGCACGGCAAGGGCTCGCTCATCGGCAAGATGCCGGGCGACGACTGGCACAAGTTCGCCGGACTCCGGCTGCTTTTCGCTTACATGTACACGCAGCCCGGCAAAAAGCTGCTGTTCATGGGTGGCGAATTCGGGCAGTGGGCGGAATGGAATCATGACGCGAGTCTGGAGTGGAATCTGCTCGAGTACGCGCCCCACCAGGGTCTGCAAAAATGGGTGGAGGACGTGAATAAGCTCTATCGCGCCGAGCGCGCGCTCCACGAGCTTGATTTCGATCCCGCCGGATTCGAGTGGATCGACTGCAACGACGCCGCGTCAAGCACGCTGAGTTATATCCGCAAGGCAAAGTCAGCCTCCGAAGTGATCCTCGTGGCGTGCAATTTCACTCCCGTGGCACGCACCGGATACCGGCTGGGCGTGCCGCACGAGGGCGTCTGGCGCGAAATCTTGAACAGTGACGCGCCGGGATACGGCGGCAGCGGCCAGGGAAATCTGGGCGCCGTCACCGCCGAGCCCGTGCCCTACCACAATCGTCCTTACTCGATCACCGCAACGCTGCCTCCGCTCGGCGCCGTGCTTTTCAAACACGAAACGCCTTAGGGATTCACCGCCGAGGACGCAGAGGCTTCTTCGGTCTGGAATCTTAAATCTGAAATTATCTGGAATCTTAAATCTGGAATCTGAATTGCCCCTCCTCGATTGAGGGGGGCCAGGCAACGGTCAATCCTAACCCGAGTTGACAGCGGGCTGTCCCTCTCGCTGCCGCCGTCCTACAGCGCGTGCAGGAACTCACGCTTCCATCCTCCCCGTGGATGTCCTACCGAAGCGCAGTTTTTCAGATTAAGGTGTCATTTTCGCTTTGTTGGACTATTGACACGAGATTGGGCGGTGCTATATTTGCTCTCGGCGTCAAGTCTTGCGCTTGGGTTAGTTGAACTCCGCCTGTTGGGCCCACCGTCAGCCGCGATGCTGCCTTGGATTTTCGGGCAAGAGTTAGGAGAAGGGGGCGGCTGTTCCGCTCAATCCTCGGTTTTGAATTGAATCCGTACCGGACGCCTGGCGCCTGCGTTTCAGGACGCCGTCTGCCCACGGCGGGGTGTCGAGCAGCGCCGAGCACCGGATGTTCGTTAGGGAAATTCGGAGCAGGGGACGAAAAATGAAATCAAAGACAATCAGGTTAGCGATTTGTGTTGTAAGTATGGGGCTGTTGCCAAGCATGCTGAACGGAGCCGCCGCAGATCGCGATGCCGGCGCCACGTCCACGCCGCCGGCGACTGCCGTCGCGCATCTCGAAAGAGGCGACGCCTTGCAGGCCAAGGGTGACGTGGCGGGCGCCGTGGCCGAGTACCGCGAAGCGGTGCGCCTGAAACCGGATTACGCCGATGCCCACCGCAATCTGGGAGTGATGCTGGAGGCCCAAGGGGACTTCAATGCAGCGGTCTCCGAAGATCGCGAAGTCATCCGGCTGGAGCCGGCTTCCGCCAGCGCCCACGAAAACTTGGGCGGCGTGCTCGAGCGGAAGCAGGATCTGGCGGGAGCGGTGGCCGAATACCGTGAGGCCGTTCGCCTGGCGCCCAACGACGCGGCCGCGCACAATCGGCTGGGAATGCTATTGCGTGCCAAAGGTGACATGGAAGGCGCCCTCGCCGAGTATCGGGCGGCAATTCACGCCCAGCCTGGCGACGCCGAGGCGTACAACAACCTTGGGCTGGCGCTGAAAGCCGTCGGCGATTTGGACGGCGCGGTCGCCGCGTATCGGAAGGCGTTGAGCCTCGAGCCCAATATCGCCAGTCTGCACTACAACCTGGGTGTCGCGCTGAAAGCCGCGGGAGACCTGGACGGAGCAATTGCAGAATATCGCGAGACCATTCGCCTGCAACCGGATATTTCCCAGGCGCACAACAACCTCGGCAGCGCGCTCCGGGAAAAGGGGGCGTTGGCGGACGCCATCGCAGAATACCGCGAAGCGATACGCTTACAGCCGGGGAATGCAGTGGCACACTACAACCTCGGCATTGCGCTGGAAAAGCGCGGGGACGAGCGCGGGGCGCTGGATCAATATCGGACGGCCGCTCAGCTCCAGCCGAACGATCCTGACTTTGCCGAAGGCGTCCAGAGGCTTTCCGAGCAATCGATACCGGCGTTGCCACACAAGTAAGATCTTCCAAAGGCCGGCCGTCGGGCTGGCGCGCGCCGCCACATACAGGACCGACCTCGCATCCGGCGAAGTGTCTGGAATGACTGGTGTCTTTCGCATCTGTTGACTTTTCGGTCGCGCCGGCGATCTGCGACTCGTCAATCGACTCGGCGAGATGTTTGGAGGGCCGTCAGGCTACTGAGCGTTCAGCCTCGCGCGCCGTTCACTTCGGGCAGGTCGAGCAGAATCAGCTCGGAATCCTGCGCCGCCTGAATCTTGAGCTCGCGCTCGTCGGCGGCCCGCGCCTGGTCGCCCTTGGCCAGCGCGACGCCGTTGACCTTGAGTTCACCGTCAATCGCGAACATATACGCTTTGCGGCCGGGACGGCTCTGGTGCGCAACCTGCTCACCGCGCTTGAGTGAGGCGACGTAGATCTGCGCGTCCTGATCGATCGTGAGCGTACCCGCGATTTCGCCACTCGAGACGATGGGCAACAGCTTCCCGTGACGCTCCTCCGGCGTGAACTGGTGCTGCTCCCAGCGCGGCTTCTGACCCTTGGCGCGCGGCAGAATCCAGAGCTGCATCAGGTGCACGGGCTGCGCTTTCGAGTGGTTGTACTCGGAGTGCACGATGCCCTTGCCCGCCGACATCACCTGTACCTCGCCGGGGTGTACGACGCCGCGGTTTCCCTGGTTGTCCTGATGCTCGAGCTCACCTTCGAGAACGTAGGTCACGATCTCCATGTCGCGGTGCGGATGCATCCCGAAACCTTGCCCAGGCTGGATGACGTCGTCGTTGAAGACGCGCAACGCGCCCCAGTTGAGATTTGCCGGGTCGTAGTACGTGTCAAACGAAAAATGCCAGTAAGTGTCGAGCCAGCCGAAATTGCCGTGATAGCGGTCCTCGGATTTGATGACGTTGATCATGTTGAGCCTCCTGTCAGTTGCGGTTCGATGCGCGAGTGGTGTGACTGTCAGCCTGCGGGAATGGCCGATCCCAGCTTCCCGTGAATACCAACTCTTCGACCGGCTTGCGGCGGCGCGGTCCATTCTCGCGCGAACGCAGGGGTTCCGGCAAATCCTCCGGGTCACCAGGATATCCCAGAGCGATGGCCGCGACCGGCTCGTATTCCGCAGGAATGTGAAGCAGCTCGCGCGCCCGCCCCGCGTCGAAGCCGCCCATCTGGTGTACTGCCAGGCCAAGTGCGGTCGCCTGGACGGTGAGGTAGGCCGCGGCCTGTCCGACATCGTGGAAAGCGTGCCGGTTCGGGCTGCCATTCGAGAAGTCGCTCTTAGCGACCGAGATCATCAGGACGGGCGTGTTCTTCGCCCAAGCTCGATTGCCCTCAACGAGCACGCTCAGCAGCCGCTCGAACGCTTCGGGATCGTCACGCCTGGCGACGACAAACCGCCAGGGCTGCTCGTTGTAGCTCGAGGGCGCCGAGCGCGCTGCTTCGAACACGGCGCGCAGCTTTTCCGGCTCGACGGCTCGGGGAGAAAATGCGTAGGGACTGCGCCGCCTCTCGAGGAGGTTCTTTACGGTCTGGTCGTAACCGGCGGTAAGTTCTTGGCGCTCGATAACTTGCATCGGCTTTCTCCTCTTGTCAGTCAGTATCACGATACTTGTTATAACGACCTATTAGATGCGCGCCGGCGCCGAGAGTTTCAGCAAGCTGTGGCGGCAGCTATGTAGCCCAGGGCGTGAGCCCTGGGTGAAAACCCGAGTCGACGGGGTAGAGGCCGCCTTGAGGCGGGCAAAACTACTCATTACAAATGCCGCCCTGAAGGGCGCCTCTACGCCCTACGGGCTGCGGCAGCCGGCCAACTCACTTTATTCAGGGAACCTCTGATTCGGGCCCCAGCGTTACGTCAGCAACTGAAAGCGTGACCCTCTTGATGATTGCGAATTATCGTGGCAGATTTCTGTAACCGTCAATTGTCACGGAGAATCGAAAGGGCGGGGGACATCCTATGGCCAAATATGACGCGATGGTGATCGGCTCAGGACAAGGCGGCAATCCGCTGGCGCACAATCTGGCGGACCGCGGCTGGAGCGTGGCGCTGATCGAGAAAACGCACCTCGGCGGGACCTGCATCAACACCGGCTGTACCCCGACCAAGACGATGGTCGCGAGCGCCCAGGTGGCGCATTACGCGCGCCATGCCGCGCGCTGGGGCGTGCGCGCGAGTGGGGTCAGCGTGGACCTGCCGGCGATTGTCGCCCGTAAGAACAAAGTGGTCGAAAGCTTCCGAGCCGGACTACAGCGCGGCGTGGACTCGCGAAAGACTCTGCGACTGTATCGCGGCGAGGCGCGCTTCACAGGTCCGCATCAAGTTCAGGTCGGCGACGACACACTTGAGAGCGAGCGCATTTTCATCAATACCGGCGAGCGTGCGGCCATTCCTCCTGTGCCCGGGCTCGACTCGGTCGATTACCTCACCAACGAGAGCATCATGGAACTCGATCAACTCCCCGAGCACCTGCTCGTTCTGGGCGGCGGATACATCGGACTCGAGTTCGGGCAGATGTTCCGGCGATTCGGCAGCCGAGTGACGATCGTCTATCGCGGCGAACATGTTCTGGCGCGCGAGGACGCGGACGTGGTAGCCGAGCTTCAGAAAGCCCTGGAGGCGGAGGGCATCAGCTTCGTGCACGTCACCGATACGACGCGCGTCGAGAAGAAGAGCGGCCAGGTCTCGCTCACCGTCCAAACGAGCGAGGGCGCCGCGAGCGTGGTGAGTGGATCTCATCTGCTGATTGCGGTCGGACGCAAGCCCAACAGCGATCAGTTGGACCTCAAGAAGGCTGGCGTCGAGACGGACGCCGCGGGGTTCATCAAGGTCAACAGCCGGCTCGAGACCAACGTCTCCGGCATCTGGGCACTGGGCGACGTGAAAGGCGGCCCGGCGTTCACCCACATCTCGTACAACGATTTCCAGATCATCTACGGCAATCTGATCGAGGGCAAGAATCTCTCGACCGAGCACCGCATCGTACCCTACTCCGTCTTCACCGACCCCCAACTGGGCGGCGTCGGCATAACGGAACGAGAGGCTAGGAAGAGAGGCTATCGACTGAAGATCGGCAAAATCCCGATGACCTATGTGGCGCGGGCCATCGAGCGTGACGAGACGGCCGGCCTGATGAAAATCGTGGTTGACACGGCGAACGACCGTATCCTCGGCGCTTCGATCCTCTCGACCGAGGGCGGCGAACTCGTGCAGATCCTCGGCGTCCTCATGCTGGCGAAGCTTCCTTATACGCTGCTCAAGGGCGCGATCTACATTCACCCGACGCTGGCGGAAGGGTTTTTCGCGCTGATGGATTCGGTGAAGCCGGCGGACTGACGTCCGGGGCGGTACCGACCCATATCGCGGTCGGCGCTCAGAGAGCGCCGCGACAGAACACAGCACGTGATAGAATCCGCGCCCTATGAACAAACGCTGGCGCTGGTCGCTCGTTCTGCTCTACCTGCTGCCCGTGAGCCTGGCGGCGCAGGCTCCTCACTACGAACCCAACTGGCAATCGCTCAACCAGCGGCCGACGCCGCAGTGGTTTGACGACGCGAAGTTCGGCATCTTCATCCACTGGGGCGTGTACTCCGTGCCCGCCTACGCCGACCCGCACAGCCAGATCGGCGAAACCTACGCCGAGTGGTACTGGAATCACATGCACAACAAGAGCGGCCCGACCTGGGCGTTTCACTTGGCGCACTACGGCGCGAACTTTGAGTATCAGGACTTCGTCGGCCAGTTCAAGGCTGAGCTGTATGACCCCAACCAGTGGGCGGAACTCTTCGCGCGTTCCGGGGCGCGCTACGTGGTGCTCACGTCGAAGCACCACGAGGGGTTCTGCCTGTGGCCGTGTCCGGCGAGCTGGAACTGGAACGCCGTTGACGTGGGTCCGCATCGCGATCTGGCGGGCGACCTCTCGAAAGCCGTGGTCGCCCATGGGCTGAAGATGGGTTTCTACTACTCGCTCTACGAGTGGTACAATCCGCTCTACCTCCACGACCCCGACCGCTACGTCAGCGAGCACATGCTGCCCCAAATGAAGGACTTAGTGGAGCGCTATCATCCTTCGCTCGTGTGGACAGACGGCGAGTGGGAGCATCCGAGCTCGTTCTGGAAGTCGACAGAGTTTCTGGCCTGGCTCTTTAACGAATCTCCGGTGCGCGATTACGTGGCGGTCAACGACCGCTGGGGTAAGGAGACGCGCGAGACGGACGGCGGGTTCTACACCTCGGAGTACGCGGGATTCACCAAGTCAGGTGTCCCGCTGGGCGCGGCGCACAAGTGGGAAGAATGCCAGGGGATGGGCAAGTCGTTCGGGTATAACCGCGTGGAGACCGCCGAGGACTACAAGTCAGCGCGCGAGCTGGTGGATCTCCTGGTCGACACGGTGGCGAAGGGCGGCAACCTGCTGCTCGACATCGGCCCCACGGCCGACGGGCGGATTCCCGTCATCATGCAGGAGCGGCTGCTCCAGATGGGCGCGTGGCTCAAGGTGAACGGCGAGGCTGTCTACGGAACGCATCCCTGGCGCGAAACTTCTGAGGGACCAAAGAGCGCAGTCCGCTACACGGCCAAGGGCGATGCTGTGTACGCGATTGCGGAAAGCTGGCCGGGACGCGAGCTGGCACTCGCGGCGCCGCATCCGGCGGAGGGCGCTACGGTCACGATGCTCGGATCAACTGAGCCGCTCAAGTGGCAGGAATCCGGCGGGAGGATCCACATCGAGCTTCCCGAACCCTCGCAGCAGGAGGTGTCTGCTGTGGGCGCTTATGCTTTCAAGCTCGAAGGAATGAAGTAGCGCCTATGGCCACCCCACGCCGCCATTCTCGTCGTAGAACACCTCCGTCACCTTGTCGTCTGCAAGGTAAAGAACCGCGAAACCGTTGAGCACGCGCTCAGGAATGTCAGGATCGTTGGCCGAGCGATGCTCGTACCACACGACGCTCGGATTATCGGCGAGTTCCGACGCCTGACCCCACGGCAGCGCGCCATGGCCGCAGCAGCGGCACGGCACGTTCGCCGGCGGTTGTTGCGGCGCGTAGACGACAGCGGCGTGCGCGTGTCCCCAATACCACAACGCCGGGCCGGTGTTCGCCGGGAAGGCGCTCATGACCTGTGACCACAGGTTCGTGGTGCTCTTGCCGTCTTGAGCGAGCCCGTTGTGGTGAGTCAGTACGATGACCTTCTTGCCCTTCGCCACCTGCGCCTTCAGGAAATCCAGTTGGACCTGTGGTCCGGCGCTCGGGTAGAGAGAGCCATCCAGGTAAAGCCCCTCGGCGTCAGAGTAATACGCCGAGTCAAGTCCAACAATCACCCAGTAGTCGTTCTCGAGTGCGAAATAGCTGCACTGTTGCGGCTGCGGCTGCCCGGGTGGCGGCCCAGGCGGTACAGCGACGGAAAAAACGCTGCTCGTCAGCGCCTGGTCGAAATAAGGCTTGGCGCCCGAGTACATCTCGTGATTCGAGTTCAGGGTGAGCGCGCCGAGTGAGCCCGGCGGCCAGGCGGTTCCCGGTGGTTGGCCTATAAGAAGGTGCGTTTCCTGATCGCCCGTGCCGGCGTAATACACATCGCCGAGGTGAATGGTCAAATCGGTCTGGAGAAACTTCATGTGGTTGCCGACGTCGGTGCTGGGCGCTGGATTGGCTTGCGTTCGCCAGTTGCCGGTGCCCCAGTCACCCGCCATGGCGATCTGGATGGCGTTCGGAATCGTGTAGGTCCTGGGTGTGGTGAGGAAGGCGTGTTTGCCGAGGACGAGGTTTTCCAGCCAGACAGCCCCCGCCTCCGCCCAACCGGGGTCGAGCTGCTGATACTTCCCTGTACCCCAAATCTCGCCGCCCGGTCCCACGTCGACCACCACGCCCGCTTGCAGGCTGTTGACCAGGCCGTCCTGATCGTTGGTTAGCGCACTGTGCACGAACATAAGTTGATGCTTGACGTTGGGGTCAGTAGGTGGCGCCTCCTGGGTCAGGCTCAGCGTCATCGCCTGCTCATGCGCTTTCAGAAGCAATGGGGCGATGCGGTTTCTTTGATCCGCAGGCAGGTTGTTCCAGGCCTGCTTAATCCGGGCAGCAATTACGGGATCGATGTTGATCTTCATGGCTCTCTCCCTGCTCCCCCCAGCGTATTAAAGTGTAGTTGTTGGCGACCGAGTATACGTCGGTGACGGGACGGACGCAAGCCGTCTGGCGACGGCACTCACCCACGCCATCCCTTGCTTGCCAGCCACTCGTCCCACCAGCGGCGGGCCTCTTCCAGTTGACGCTGCTGCTCCGAAGGAAGATCAGGCCCCGGCTCCGCGATCGGCCTTAGAGGCTCGAGTCCAACCTGCGCGCGCAGCTCATCGACATGCTCGGGATCGGCGAGCGTCCACGGGCGAATGCGACCATCCCCCGCGTCATCCAGCCATTGCGAGCCGTAACGCTGAGGACGGCCTTCCTGCATGGCGATGCGATCTTCGAGATACGCGGCGTGCCAGCGGGGGACGCGACCCTCGGCGGCGCAGGCGTTGAGCAGCTCAAGGACGCGCCGCTGGAAGGACGGCTCGCCGACCGAGTGCTGAGCGATCAGCCAGGCCGCCTCGGCGCCGTCCTTTCCCGCGATGTCCTCGGCGGGCCAGCCGTGCAGCTCGATCAATTCGCGCAGCCGCGCCGCATTCCTGCGGTGGACTTCCTCCATGCGTGGGACGTAGGGTCCGCCGAGCTCCCCGGAGGCGACGAGTTCATCGCGCACCCGGTGGTCCTCCGCCCGCATGGCGAGCAATTCCCGGCGTAGCTCCTCGTCAATCACGCTCGAATTCTAACCTACAATCGCGCCGTCGTCGTGGGCCGCGGATTGCCGCGCGACTCTGCTAGAATTGCGCCGATGGCAGCCGTCGAACCATGGCGATTCAAGGTAGAAGGCGGCGAGGTGTCGGCGCTGCTGCTGCGGCCGGCGGACGCGCGCCGGCTCCTGGTGCTGGCGCATGGCGCGGGCGCCGGAATGCGTCATCCCTTCATGGAGAAGCTGGCCGGCGAGTTGGCCAGCGTGGGCGTCGCGACGTTGCGCTACCAGTTTCCGTACGTCGAGGAACACCGGCGAGTCCCTGATGCGCCCGCGTTGCTCGAGGCGACCGTGGTGGCCGCCGTACGCACGGCGGCGGAGGCGGCTCCCGGCTTGCCGTTGCTTGCGGGAGGCAAGTCCATGGGAGGACGGATGACTTCGCAGGCCGCGGCGCGGAATCGGCTCGACGGGGTACGAGGATTGGTGTTCTTTGGCTTTCCGCTGCATCCGCCCAACCGGCCGGGTACGAAGCGCGCCGACCACCTGGCGAAGGTTCCGATGCCCATGCTGTTCCTTCAGGGAACGCGGGACACGCTCGCCGACCTCGAGTTGCTCCGGCCCATCTGCAACCAGCTCGGGTCGTGCGCGACCTTGCACGTCATCGATACCGCCGATCATTCGTTTCATGTGCCGAAGAAATCGGGCAGGACCGCCCAAGACATCCTGCATGAATTGGCGGAGACAGCGGCGTCCTGGGCGGAACAGATCGACCAGGGTACGCCCTAGCGGCGTGAATCAGATTCTCCCCGGCGAAGACCGCGCCAGTGTAGGGCCTTTCCCGGATACCTGAGATCGACTCAAGCCATTGATTCCACGAGGCTTGGGAGTCAAATGTGAATCGGCGCGCTCGTTACGGCGGGTGACAAATCACGGCGAAAAGGCAGAAACCTCAGTCCTCGCTCAATCGTCTCAGTTAGAAATGGAGGTATTCTGGAAAGAATGACAAGAAAGTGGATTCTCGTCCTGACCGCGCTATCGGCAGGCGCACTGTTCGTGCAACTGACAGCCTGGACCGCGCCGGCGGGCGCGCGACCCGGGCAATCTCAAACTCCACCGGCGGTTCGACCTATCGGCGTGGTCACGCACCTTGAGGCGGGGAGCTTCACCCTGCACACCGACAGTGGCGCTGATCTGACCGTTCAACTGCCCGACGGCGTCACCGTGTTGAACGTCCCGCCGGGCGCCAAGGACCTGAAGACCGCGACCAAGATCAGCGCGAGCGGGATCAGCGGCGGCGACCGGATATTCGTCCACGGGAAGCTTTCCGACGATCAGAAATCGATTGTCGCCACGACGGTCATCGTGATGAGCCGGGCGGAGATCGCGAGCGTCCGCCAGAAGGAGCAACTCGAATGGCGGCGCGGCGTCGGCGGAATTGCGAAAGCCGTCGACCCGGCGACGAAGTCCATCACGATTTCGGTGCCCAACACGCCGCCCACCCCCGAGAATCCGACTCGTCCCTTGACGATCTCACTCGCGCCCAACGCCGTCCTGCTGCGCTACGCCCCCAATTCGGTAAAGTTCAGCGACGCCAAGCCCGGTACTTTCGACGACATCCGGGTAGGAGACCAGATTCGCGCCCTGGGTAGCAAGAGCGAAGACGGCAGCCGCTTCACCGCCGAGAAGCTGGTTTCGGGGGCCTTCCGCAATCTGGCGGCGACGGTCATCTCGGTCGATGCGTCCGCGGGCACCGTCACGGTAAAGGACCTGGCGACACAGAAACCGGTCGTGGTGCGCACCAACGCCGATTCCCAGTTGCATCGGCTGCCCCCGTTTGTCGCGCAGAGAATCGCCATGATGAACTCCGGCGGAGCAGCGAGAGCGGGTGGAGGCGGTGAACCGCAAGGAAATGGTTTTCGCCCGGGCCAAGCCGGCGGACGCGGAGCCGGCGGACCGGGAGCTCAATCCGGCGGCGGGGATTTCCAGCAGATGCTGGAACGCATGCCTCCCCTGTCGCTCGGCGAACTCAAGCCCGGCGATGCGTTGATCGCGGTGAGCACGGAAGGGGCCAACCCGTCAGAATTGACAGCCATCGTGCTTCTCGCCGGCGTCGAGCCCATCCTGATGGCGCGGCCGAAAGGGAGCAAACAGGTGGTGTTGCCCGCCTGGACGATGGGCATGGGCGGCGGAGAGGGCGAAGGGGAACAGTAATTATTTGGGATTTTCGATTGAAGGGCTGCCTTGGCCATCCGGCCGGGTGGCGCATTTCAGCGAACCTCGAACGCATGAGATAAGGAAGCAAATCAAACATCCAAAGGCAAAGATTAAACTCCAAAACGGAGCCTTTGCGATTTGAGAAGGATCAGCCTTTGAGCAGAAACTTGAGACGACTACTGGGCGCGGCGTTCGTATTGTTCCTGTCCTGCGCCACACTTTGGGCGCAGTCGGGCACCGGCAGCCTGAACGGCCAGGTTACGGATTCATCGGGTCTGGCGATTCCCGCCGTCATCGTGGAGATCACGGGACCCGCCGGAGTAAAGCTAGTCACCCAGACCGACGGTGAGGGCCGCTACGTTTTTCATAACCTGCTGCCCGGCGCGTATACGCTGCGCATCGCCCTGAAGGGTTTCGCCAACTTCGAGAAAGCGGATATCACCGTCGCCAACGGCAAGCCGCAGGTGGTCGACGCCCAACTGGTGGTAGCGCTCGAGAAGCAGGAGGTCACGGTTCAGGGCGAGGCAAACCAGGTGAGCGTCAGCGCCGAGAACAACGCCACCGCGCTGGTGATCAAGGGTAAAGACCTCGAATCGCTCTCCGATGACCCGGATGAACTGGCAGCGGACCTCCAGGCGCTGGCGGGTCCATCCGCCGGCCCAAACGGCGGCCAGATCTACATCGATGGCTTCACCGGAGGCGAACTCCCGTCGAAGTCAGACATTCTGGAGATTCGCGTCAATCAGAACCCGTTCTCGGCGGAATACGACCGCGTGGGCTACGGACGCATCGAGATCACCACCAAGCCGGGAGCCAGCCAGTATCACGGCCAGGTCTTCGCGGACGGGAACACCGCCGCGTTCAACTCCAGGAATCCTTTCGCTCCCGCCAACGTGCCCTCTTACCACTCGGAGTTTTTCAACGGCAATTTCGGCGGCCCCATCAACAAGAAGCTGGCCTTCTTTGTGGACGCCTTCCACCGCAACATCCAGGACGACGCGGTGGTTAACACCTTCATCCTCAGTCCTGACTTTAGCAAACAGATTCCTTTCAGCCAGGCGATCCTGACTCCCCAGGCCCGGACCAACATCAGTCCGCGATTCGACTACCAGCTCGGCGAGAAAAACGTGTTGTCGGTTCGCTACCAGTGGTGGCACAGCACCTACAATAACGACGGCCTCGGCCAGGGGTTCTCGCTGCCGGCGGGCGTTCCCGGTATTCCCGGGTCGCAGGCTTACAACGTGGCCAACACCGAGCATACCCTGCAGATCAGCGATACCCAGGTCATCAGCGATAAGGTTTTCAATCAGACGCGCTTCCAGTACCGTCATGAAACCTATAATCAAACGCCGCAGAGCACCCTGCCCACGTGGAGTGTGAACGGCGCTTTCACGGGCGGCGGTTACTCCGGAGGTGCGAGCCTCGACACCACGGATCACTATGAGTTGCACAACATCACTTCCGTGGCGCAGGGCAAGCACTCGCTCATCTTCGGCGCCCGGCTGCGTGACCTCCAGGAATCGGCCAGCACTACCGGCGGATTCAACGGCACCTTCACTTTCAATTCACTCGCTGACTTCCAGACCGCTCAACTGGCCTTGCAACAGTGCACCGGCCAGGCGGTGTGCCAAGCGAGCGGGGCCAGGCAGTTCAGGCTCACCGCCGGACAGCCTGTTTCCCGCGTCCAACTCTTCGACGGGGCACTCTACGGCGAGGATCAGTGGCGGGTCCGCCCCAACGTTTCACTCAGCATGGGCCTGCGTTTCGAGCTGCAGAACGATATCAACGACCACGCTGACTTCGCGCCGCGCATCGGGCTGGCGTGGGGTCTTGGCAAGGGCACGTCGCCCAAGACGGTCTTGCGCGCCGGCGCCGGGATCTTTTACGACCGCTTCGAGGAAGGGCCAATCCTCCAGGCGGAGCGGCTGAACGGCGTGACTCAGCAGCAGTACGTCGTGCCTTCACCCGACTTCTTCCCTAACATTCCGTCCATCAGCCAACTCGCCGCGCTGTCGGTGTCCCAGAACACGGTCTACCGCATCGATCCGAACCTGCGCGCGCCGTATATGATCCAGTCGGCGGTGGGCCTCGAGCGCCAGTTAGCCAAGAACTCCACCGTGTCGGTCACCTATCTGAACTCGCACGGCGTCCACCAGCTTTTGACCGACAACATCAATGCGCCGCTGCCCGGCTCTTTCCCCTCGAATCCTCTATATCCCTTGGGAAACATCGGCAACGTCTACCAATACGAGTCCGTCGGCCTCTTCAACCAGAACCAGTTGATCGCCAACTTCAACGTTCGCGCCGGAACCCGGCTCTCGCTGTTCGGGTTCTACACGCTCAACTACGCTGACAGCAATACATCCGGCGTGAGCAACTTTCCCATGAATCAATACGACATCCTGGCGGACTACGGACGGGCGGCGTTCGATGTGCGCCACCGCTTTTTCACCGGCGGGGCGTTCGACACGCCGCACGGATTCCGCATCTTTCCCTTCATGGTGGTGAGCTCGGGAATGCCGTTTAACATCACGACCGGCGGGGAGTTCAACGGCGACTCCATCTTCAACGCCCGGCCGGCCTTCAACACCGGATTCGGTCCGGGTAGCCCGGTCACGCTGGCCGCGTTTAATCCCAACCCGACTCCCGGTGAGGCGCTGATTCCCATCAACTACGGCACCGGCCCGGGACAAGTCTCCCTGAATTTGCGCGTCAGCAAGACCTTCGGCTTCGGCGAAAAGAAAGGCCGCGCCGGCCGTGCCGGCGGATTCGGCGGAGGAGATCACCACGGCCGCGGACTCGGTGGACGCGGGCTGAGCGGTGGCGGCGGGCCCAACCTTTGGGGCGGGCCGCCTTCCAACGCGCGCTATACCCTTCAGTTCAGCGTCAACGCGCGCAACATCCTCAATATCGTGAACCCGGCCGCGCCGGTGGGTATTCTGAGCTCGCCGCTTTTCGACCGGTCGAATCAGATTGCCGGCGGGTTTGGCGGAGGCCAGGCTTACAACCGCCGCATCGACCTGCAAGTGCGGTTCTCGTTCTAGCCTCGTGATGGTGCGAAACGGTGGGCCCACCAGGACTCGAACCTGGGACCAACGGATTATGAGTCCGCTGCTCTAACCAACTGAGCTATGGGCCCTCGACGATTTGCCCGACGCCGCTGTCGCGCGATCAATCAGTCAAAGGAAGTGTAGTGAAATCCGCGGCGCGCGGCAATACTCTGTGAGCCCCGCCCAAGGCAGCTCCCGAGTACGATCGCCATCCCTCAATCTTGACGCCTTCCCGCAAGCACGGTTCTGCCAATCGTTTACACCATGACAATTTTCTTAACGCCCAATTGATTGGCTGCGAGTCCAGCCCCCCTGCCTCTAACTCAGGTGTCGGGAAGTTTTTAACCCGGCTCGTTCGCCTGAACGGCAAACGGGCAGTCGAGACAAAGGGACGGCCATCAGGATGTCCCGGGACGGCCGTCCCTCTTCTCTCTAGCTCGGAACGCGGAGTGCGTACGAGCTCAGCACTCGCATGTAGTTGGTGCGCTCGAAGGTTTCAGGCTGGCTTACCGAGCGCCGCGCCATGCTGCCCTGCATCTGGCGGACGCTCGAGTATTCGTGCTCTTCCATCCAGTCGACCGCTTCCTGGCGAACGCGCACCAGATGATCGATGCCGTGCTTGAGCAGCGCCGAGGTCATCATGGCGACACGCGCGCCGGCCATCATCGCCTTGAGTGCGTCGCGGCCGCTGTGTACGCCGCCCGTCACCGCCAGGTCCGCCTGGATATTCCCGAAGAGGATCGCCACCCAGTGCAGGCGCAGCAGCAGTTCGTAAGAGCTGCTGAGGACGAGGCTCGGAACCACTTCCAGGGTGTCGAGATCGAAGTCGGGCTGATAAAAGCGGTTGAACAGCACCAGGGCGTTCGCGCCCGCGTGATCGAGCTTGCGGCCCACGTTGGCCATGGAGGTGAAGTAAGGACTCAGCTTGACGGCGACGGGAATGCGCACTGCCGCTTTCACCTCGCGCACCAGCTCGACGTAGCGGTTTTCGATTTCCGCCGCCGTGACGTCCGCGTCAATCGCCACGTCGTAGATGTTGAGCTCGAGCGCGTCAGCGCCCGCCTGCTCCATCTTGCGCGCATACTCTGTCCAGCCGCCGGGTGAGACGCCGTTCAAACTGCCGATGACGGGAATCTGCACGGCTTTCTTCGAGCGCAGCAGATGTTCGAGGTACCCGTCCGGGCCGCGGTTGTACCACGTCAAGTCGGGAAGATAGGTGAGCGACTCGGGAAAGCTCTCGGTGCCCGCGCCCAGGAAACGGTCGAGCTCGTGACTCTCGAGCGTGATCTGCTCCTCGAACAGCGAATGCAGCACGACGGCGCCGGCACCCGCGTCCTCGATGCGGCGGATGCAGTCGAGGTCCTCCGATAGCGGCGATGCCGACGCCACCAGCGGACTCTTCAGGTTCAGGCCAAGATAGGTTGTCGTGAGGTCGATCATGGCTTCACCCCTTTGCCGTCTCCGGCAACGCTCATGCGGGCCCAGTTTTCATACAACCGCCAGCGCTCGTTCACGTCCTCCTGCGCCAGCTCGAGCAACTTCCGCGCCGCCTCGGGATCGCTGTGCGCCAGCATCGTGTAGCGCGTCTCGTTGTAGATGTACTTCTCGAGTGGAATCGACGGCGGACGCGAATCAAGCTGCAGCGGATTTTTCCCTTGCTTCGCGAGCTCGGGATGATAGCGGAAGAGCGGCCAGTATCCCGAAAGCGTTGCCGCCTTCTGCTGCTCGATCCCGTAGGCCATGTCGTAGCCGTGCGCGATGCAGTGGCTGTAGGCGATGATGAGCGACGGGCCGTCGTAAGCCTCCGCCTCCCAAAACGCCTTGAGGGTCTGCGTATCGCTGCCGCCCATCGCGACGCGCGCCACGTAAGCGTGGCCGTAGGTCATGGCCATCATCGCCAGATCCTTCTTGGGCGCTTGCTTTCCGCCCGCCGCAAACTTGGCCACGGCGGCGCGCGGCGTCGCTTTCGATATCTGTCCGCCGGTGTTCGAGTAGACCTCCGTGTCGAGCACCAGGATGTTGACGTTCGCGCCCGACGCCAGCACGTGGTCGAGCCCGCCGTAGCCGATGTCGTACGCCCAGCCGTCGCCGCCCACCGGCCACACGCTCTTCTTCACCAAGGCGTCCGCGACCGAAAGCAGCTCGCGCGCCTCGAAAGTCTTCACGCCCTCGAGCTTTTGCTTGAGGATCTTCACGCGCTCGCGCTGCGCGCTGATCTCGGCGGGCTCGGCTTGCTTCGCCGCGAGGATCGCCTGGACCAGCTCCTCTCCGAGCAGGCCCGCGAATTGCGGCAGCAGATAGCGCGCGTAGTCGGCACGCTTGTCGAGCGCCAGCCGTATGCCGAGTCCGAACTCCGCGTTGTCCTCAAACAGCGAGTTTGACCACGCCGGGCCGCGCCCCTCCGCGTTCACCGTGTAAGGCGTGGTCGGCAGGTTGCCGCCGTAAATCGACGAGCAACCCGTGGCGTTGGCGATGATGGCGCGGTCGCCGAAAAGCTGGGTGAGCAGCTTGACGTAAGGCGTCTCGCCGCACCCCGCGCACGCGCCCGAGAACTCGAACAGCGGCTCGAGCAGTTGGACGTCCTTCACTTGGCCGAGGCTGAGCGTCTGTTGCTCCGGTCCCGGCAGCTCGAGGAAGAAGTCCCAGTTGGCGCGTTCCACCTCGCGCAGCGGCGGTTGCGGCGCCATGTTGATGGCCTTGTGCCGCACTTCGCTCTTGCTCTTAGCCGGACACACTTCCACGCACAGCCGGCAGCCCGTGCAATCCTCCGGCGACACCTGGAGCGTGTAGCGCATCTCCTTGAAGTCCTTCCAGCGCGCCGGACTGGATTTGAAGGTTGCGGGCGCATCCGCCAGCCGGTCGGAGGGATAGACCTTAGCGCGGATCACCGAGTGCGGGCACACCATCACGCATTTCCCGCATTGGATGCAGAGCGGCTCGTCCCACACGGGAATCTCGAGCGCGATGTTGCGCTTCTCCCAGCGCGCCGTGGCGGTCGGGAAAGTGCCGTCCACCGGGAACGCGCTCACCGGCAGTGAATCGCCGTGTCCCGCGATGATGGGCGCGGTCACGCGTTGCACAAACTCCGGCGCCTCGGCGGGCACCGCGGCGGCCAAGTCAAACGCGCTGGTCACGCGTTCGGGCACCCGCACTTCCGCCAAGTGGCCGAGCGCACTGTCGACGGCGGCGAAGTTTTCCTCGACCACCGCTTCGCCGCGCTTGCCGTACGTCTTCTCGATCGAACGCTTGATCGCCTGGATGGCCTCGTCGCTTGGCAGCACGCCGCTGATGGCGAAGAAGCAGGTCTGCATCACGGTGTTGATGCGGTTGCCCATGCCCGCTTCGCGCGCCACGCGCCCCGCATCGATCACGAAGAAGCGCAGCCGCTTCGCGAGGATCTGCTCCTGCAGCGAGCGCGGCAGGTGATCCCAGACGTCGTCCGGGCCGTACGGGCTATTGAGCAGAAACGTCGCGCCCGGCTCGGCCGCTTCGAGGACGTCAAATCGCTCGAGGAACGCGAACTGGTGGCAAGCGACGAAACTGGCGCGGCTGATAAGGTACGTGGAGCGGATGGGACGCGGCCCAAAGCGCAGATGCGAGACGGTCATCGATCCCGACTTCTTCGAGTCGTAGACGAAATAGCCCTGCGCGTAGTTCGCCGTATCCTCGCCGATAATCTTGATGGAATTCTTGTTTGCGCCCACCGTCCCGTCTGACCCGAGACCATAGAAAATGGCGCGCACGGTGTCCGGACCCTCGGTCGAGATCGCCGGGTCGTAGTCGAGGCTCAGCTGGGTCACATCATCCTGAATGCCCACCGTGAAGTGACTGGTGGGGCGCGCCACCTGCATCTCATCGAAGACGCCCTTGATCATGGCGGGCGTGAATTCCTTGGACGACAGGCCGTAGCGTCCGCAGATCACGCGCGGCGCGCGCGCGAAGCGCTCGCTCTGCCCCGACGTCAGCGCCTCGCTCAGTGCCGCCACGATGTCCAGATAAAGCGGCTCGCCGACCGCGCCCGGCTCTTTCGTGCGGTCGAGCACGGCAATCGTCTTCACGCTCGCGGGCAACGCCGCCACAAAGTGTTCGACGGCGAACGGCCGATAGAGGCGCACTTTGAGCACGCCTACGCGCTCGCCCCGCGCCTGGAGATGCGCGACGGTCTCCTCGACGGCCTCGGCGCCCGAGCCCATCAACACGATCACGCGCTCGGCGTCGGGCGCGCCCACGTAGTCAAACAGGCGATACTGCCGGCCGGTGCGATGCGCGAACGCGCCCATCACGTTCTCGACGATGGTCGGGCACGCCCAGTAGTACGGGTTCGCGGCCTCGCGCGCCTGGAAGAATACGTCAGGATTCTGCGCCGTCCCGCGGATCACCGGATGGTCAGGCGAAAGCCCGCGGGCGCGATGGGCGCGCACCAGACGCTCGTCGAGCAGTGCGGCAAGGTCCTCGCTGGTGAGCTGTTCGACTTTCGCGACTTCGTGCGAGGTGCGGAAACCGTCGAAGAAATGCAGGAAGGGGACGCGCGCTTCGAGTGTGGCCGCCTGCGCGATGAGCGCGAAGTCCATCGCTTCCTGGACGGAGTTCGATGCCAGCATGGCGAAGCCGGTCGAGCGCGTCGCCATCACGTCACTGTGGTCGCCGAAAATCGATAGCGCGTGCGTCGCCACGGTCCGCGCCGCCACGTGAATCACCGCCGCTGTCAGTTCGCCGGCGATCTTGTACATGTTGGGGATCATCAGCAGCAGCCCCTGCGACGCGGTAAACGTGGTCGCGAGCGATCCGGCTTGCAGCGCGCCGTGCAGCGCGCCCGCCGCGCCCGCCTCACTCTGCATCTCGACCACGCGCGGGACGCTGCCCCAGATGTTCGGACGCCCTTCCGACGCCCACTGGTCAGCCCACTCGCCCATGGGCGATGACGGGGTGATGGGATAAATCGCAATCACCTCGTTGGTCTGATAGGCGATCTCGGCGGCGGCCTGGTTGCCGTCCAGCGTGACGCGCGGACGCGCGACGGGAATACGCTCCCGGCGCTCGCTTTTGGAACCCACTTCTATTTGTTCGATCATGTAGGGAATAGTAGCCGGAGGGGCTAAAACCGCGCAGTGACGCAGGTCACAGGGTCCGAGCGACGCCGGTCACCAGAACCGTTCAGCGGCTGCGCCGCCTTGCTGTGCGGGAAAGCTACGCCTTCCCGGAGGCTGCGTGCATGGAGTCTTCGTGCCGCGAGGTTACGCCTCGCGGCACGAAACAGAGAGGAAAAGGAAAGAAGGAAAGAATGGCAGGCCGCCGGAAAGGCAAAGCCTTTCCGCACCGCAGGGCGGCAAAGCCGCTGGAAGTCAAAACAGCGAGGATCGGCGGTCCCTTTCAGGGCAGGCTTCGACCGCCGCTACAAAGGCGTCACGATGTCGCCGGGGATGCCGCCGCGCCGGGCAACCTCGACTGAAACTGCTCGATGAGCTCCCGGATGCGACGCGCATCCGCCTTCCGATGTCCGTGGCTGACGATGGGGTCGGCGCCGCCCGATGACTCGATGCGAATCTGGGACCAGATAAGCCCGGTGCGGATGGCGACCGAGGCGACCTTCGAGACGGCGATGCTCTCCTCCTCGGCGCCCACCAGGTGCGGCTTGACGCGCGACACGTGTTGCGGCGTCAGCTCGATTCGCACCGGAAAGAAGAAATTCCCGGCCGTCCACCGGCTGGCCTTGAAAACGTACTTCTCTTCGGGCATAGACTCTCGATCAGCAGAGGCTTTCGATTAGACACTCTGACGACGCCAGCTCAGGCCGGAGGGTTGCTGCGGCCCAAGCGACCCGCGCCGAGCGCCAGGCCGAGGCCCGCGACGACTAACTGGAGGAGCGCCACTTGCGACCCCAGCCGCGTCCCGAGCAAGGGGACGCGGAGCAGGCTCGCCACCGTGACGACGAGCGTGCCCGCCAAAAGAGCCCACCACGCCCACCGATCGCCGCGGCGGTAGGGGCCGACGGTGATGACGAGGAAAAGCGTCGCGAACCCGGCAGCGTAGGCGGCCGCCGTGGCTCGTCGCGCCCGCACCGCCGTCGCTACCTCCGGCCTCCCCACCGCCAGCTCTTCCAGGCTGGCAGGACCGATCTCGTCCTGGGCCGAGACGTAGGCGCGACCCAATGAAACGAGACCGCCTAGCAGCGTGAGAACACCTACGATCACCAGAATGATCCAGCTCGCCGTTTTCATTTCTGCCTCCTTCTTCAGCCTGCCGTAGCCTTCAACTGCGCCACACTCTACCTCGGATGCCTGGGTGGCATCAAGGCCGACACGGCGTGTCATCCCGAACTGTCGTTCCAACGTGTCATGCTGAGCCCGTTCGCTCTTCCGCTGCGAACGGTCCTGAGCGCGGCGAGGAGCTCAGGGTAAACTTCGCGAAGCATCCCGCACTGCAAGAAATCAAGGCTTGAGCGCCCCGCCGGGAAGGCATGGCCTACCCGCATAGTTATGCATGATTGGCCACTCCCCGAGCATGAAAATACCCTCGCCCCCTTGGGGGAGAGGGTGGCGCGCCAGCGCCAGGTGAGGGGGACCATCGGCCATTTTCGAAACAGCAGGGCGGCAAAGCCGCTCAAGAACCACCTACTTCTTCTCGCGCATCGAGGGCGTGAACGTTATCCCGACCAGTAACCCTTCCGGGCTGATGAATCGGCTCACCGTCTGGCCCCACGGCTCTCGCTTCGCGGCGATGAGCATTCGATACCCACGCGACTCGAGCTCCGCCGTCGCGTCCTCCACGCTCTCGACCTCAAACTCGATCCAAGCCTGAGGCACGGGGACGTCGGCGGGCCAGGAGTCCTTGCCGAAACACGACTCGGCCGCCTGCGCGAGCGGCCACAGCGCGAAATGCTTCACGCCTTCGAGCGCCTCGCCGACCAGATAGTCAGGGGCCGCCTCCTTGAGTTGGATCCCCAGCGCATCGCGGTAAAGCTTCCGGCTCGCGTCGTCCTCGCGCACAATGGGCCCAAATCCTGCCACGAAGAGAACGTTGAGCTTCCCGGTAGTTCCCATGAGTCGCGATCCTCCTGGTAGCAGCATAAGCGCTGCCTTGAGGAGCGGTAATACGATTCCTACCTGACGGTGGGCGCGGCCAGTCAGCAACCACTTGTGATTGGGAAACTGAAGCCATGGCCTACATTAGCTATTGACGTTCAGCCTGCTCGCTTTGGACCGCGCGAATCTGAGTTACCAGAGGTTGTGCAAACTGACTGATTGCAGCACTCATGGGAACAGCGGTCAACCAAACCTGAATGCGACGCCCTCGGATTGGGAGCTCCGCTTGATGAAACAGGCGCTGGCGCTGCCTCAGCGATTCCCATGTTGCCACAGAGCACGGGTAGACCAGGCAGCAAATCACGCTGGCGCTTGTGGCCAAGTTGGCGTACGCCAAAACCTGCAACAAGTCCTGTCGATGCTGATCACGGACGCGTTCGTCCTGCTCCTGCCAACTTCTCTCCTGCAACTCCTCCCAGTGCCGCTTGTACTTGGCATCCACGACAACGGTGATTCCGTCGAGTTCGAGGAGCAGGTCTGGCACTAGCGAGCGCTGGGAGCCGACGTATGGCGGTTCCCATGAAAGGGGAGAGACCGTCTCGCGACGGCGAGCGACGCGCAGGCTTCCGCCCGTTCTTACGGCAACAAAGCGCATGACTGTTTCGACCCAAGCCTCGAAGAATTGATCCATGGGCATGGTCCACGGGATTCCCTCTAGGTCACTTAGACCCGCGAGTCCACGCTCCTCCACCGTCCAATCGATTGCTTGCAGGCCCTCTGTAAAGACATCGTTGCGCAGCGGCCGACGCATCCAGATCTCGATCGCCCGCGGGCCTGGCCGGCGGCTTGGCACAGCCTGAACGCGCAATAGCAACGATTCTGCAAACGAGATCAGGCGATGGACAAATGAGCCCTGCTCCCGCTGGGTTTCCAGAGAACGAAGCTGCCTTTCGAGTGTGAAGCGGATCGCTCCCTTGAGTTGGCGATCGTCACGGAGATCAGGGAAGGTACAAGGCACCGAGAGAAACTTGCCACGCGACATCTCACGCGTGCAATACTCCGTCCAGTTCACACTCCCCTTCGGTGCCTGTCTCGCTTCGCGCACCATCTCAAACCGACGTTCGAGCCGTTCCAACAGCGCCTTCAGCCGAGCGAGAACCATGAAGGAGAGCACCCAAGGCGGCACTCGCCTTTCGCTGCGCTTGAGCAGCGGAAGGCGCAGTGGAGACGGGCTTACTAGCCATCCCATTTCTGCGAGCATCGGCCCAATCCCGGACCACGGGAATCTGGGTTGAACGACGATCCCCAAATCGAGTCTAGCGCTGAGAGGAGAAAACAGTGGCAGAGCACCAACGGCGCTGCCCGATTCGATGACGAGCAGTACATCCTTGCCATCGTAGTCGCGGCGAACTGTGACCTGTATCAGGTCGAGGCACGCCCGGTTCTGGTCGATGAATTGATCCGCCAGGCGGGCTGCTTGCGATGCCGGGTCCACCGCCCCACGAACTGCGAAGAGGTCGGCGGCTGATTTTGTGACCGCTGCATGGTCCTGCAGCTCCAGACATATATCGTGACTCGGCTCCACGCGAAGCAACGGAGACCGTGCGCCCGCGTTGCCCCGGGGTGTTCGTCGGTAGCGACGGCGATTCATAAGCTGTCGAGCCACTGCAAATAGCTACGAATAGGCTCTGCGAATCCGCCCACGTAGCCCTGGGTAAGATACTCGCGCAGGAGGGGGGCCAGGCTTGTCTTTAGATTGCGCTTCGAGCGTTCCGGGTCCTTCTCAAGGAAATAAGAGTGACCAGGGACAAGCTCGAAAGCATCGTCGGGCGCATGTTCGACGAAGATTGAAACCAGCTTCTCGAACGCGGACTCCGTAAGTTGGCAGCCGCACTCTCGTACGACCGCTAGGCTGGGCCACATGGACCAAAACGCGAACCTCCGCCGCACCGCCACATCAACAATGGCGATACTACGATCGGCGGTGTTCATCGTGCCCAAAATGTGAAGATTGTCGGGCAAATATAGGGTTCCACCGAACGGTGGGCCGAAATCGTAGGCAAGGCTGATCTCCCGGGGTTTCTCCGGCTCCGGCTCAAGTAAGTAGATCGCTTCACCCAAAACCTTACCAAGGTCCGCACGGTTGATCTCGTCAATGTGTAGCAAGTACGGCTTGGACGGATCCCCAAGAGCGGTTCTTGCCGCCTCTGTCAAGAAGCCCCGGATCGGTACGAATCGGAAGCCGAGTGCTCCATCTCCGTAAGCCTGGTCGGGCGCGAGCCCGCCGATAAAATTTTCATATGTCGTATTCGGGTGAAACTGAATCGAGCGGCCACACCCAGCATAGTCGCCGTCCAAAATGAGCCGAGCCATTCTCGTCTTGCCGGTTCCGGGCGGCCCCTGAAGAATCACGTACCGACGGTGCTTGAGCAGATCAACGATTTCGCCCTGATTCGCGTCGGGCATGAGGTGTGTAAACCAGGTCGAGCGTATTGACTGCGACTCCTCTTTGTGAGCCGCGAGTAGTTCCCCGCCACGTTCTTCGAACATCACATCCAGCATGGCCGCCACAGCCCCTTCCGTAGCCGCGAGGTCGTCACCGGGCTTGTAAAGCGCGTACATGACCTTCCCGTAGCGTTTGAAGACTCTTCCATACTGCGGCCAGGCGCGCTGGACGCCGTCGGGAACGTCAACATCGATGCGTGTGGGATCCTGCTTAGCCCATGCAACAAGTTGTCCGCGCCCAAACGAGTGATTCAACCACGCACAGATCGCCCGCATTTTCCGGGCATGCCCGGGCCGACCAAGCACAGCCTCATCGGGAGCCAAGCCCTGCGTACCCGTGCCCATGCCAACAAGGCACGGCTCGCCCTCCACGGGAAAAACCACAAAGCACATTCCGCCGTAGGCGCCCGCGTCGGGATTCGAAGGGTGAATGTATGCTGCATAGGGAACACCTTCGTCACCTGTGCCTTTCATATCAGGGGCACGAAGCTTGACGGTCTTCTCGGTTCGCTTGGAGTAACGGCTTCCAAAGAGAGCGGCAAGCGCCTTCTCATTCCGATCCTTCCAGGACTCGATCGTCTTGGAATGGATGACGTCCAACAGCAGTTCAAAGCTCATGCTTTAAGCTCCCTATTGCCATCTGGCCGCGGCAGACGTTTGGCCTTCAGGTAGCGTGCTACCAACACTTCACCGATTGAGAGATACCACTATTGACCGGACGCAGCAAGCGAAGCCAAGCCGTCTAACAAACTCGCCGCTTGATGGCCCCGGAACGGCATCAATCGCCAACTTGCCAGAAGACCTGGCGATACGGCGCGCGGCGCGAGCTCGAGCGATTAGCTTCCACGAAGTACGATACGCCACGGGCGGCGCTGCCGAAGAGCGTGGGAATCTGCGAGCGGTAACAGCGGAAGGCACGGAACTCTCGCGCGAAGCCGGCGGCAGAGAACAGAACCCGGGCTGCGGGCTGACGTCGAAGACGGCACCCCCGCCGGCGTTCACTTCGTCTTCTGGATTTCTGCTCGCTCGGCGGCGATCTCCGACTGTGCCTGCTTGATCAGACGCTGGATGTTCGGCAGGTGCCCGCCCAGGTTCCCAGTGATCTTCGCGGATTCGGCGGCTGCCTGATCCAGATGGTAGTTCGCTTCGATCAGCGCGCCTTTGGTGCCGAGCGACTGGTCGGTGGACCCCTCGTGACTCCAGTTGGCGGACGTTGGGACCACTTTGGGATCGTTGACACCCTTTCCCAATTCGCTCCCGGCCTGCTCGACCGCGCTCAAGGCCTTTCCGCGGTGCGATTGCGCGTCGGCACTGGCAGTCTCCAAGTCGGTGTGCGCTCTCTCGAGGTGCTTCCAGATCTGATGCGCCCAGCTACTGTTGGTTCCACTCGCTCTCGCGGGCAGCATCGGCGCGCGGTTGGGCTGCGTCCTCGGGGCCGCGGGCCGTTGGGCAGGCGCCAGAATCGCCGTCACGAGGACGGCTACGCCGGTGAACACGCAATAACGAAGTTGCTTCTTCATAACCCAACCTCCGTTCAGTCAGTGCGATTGCCGGTCAGCGTGGCGGCGCGCGATACCGGTACAGCCGCGGCATCGTCTTGCCATCCTTGATTCTTCCCTGCTTGCGCCGGCCCGCAAGCCAAGTGCCAGCTTACACGACCGCACGCAGCCGAATCAAACCGTCAACCGGCGTGGCCCGGCCTTCAGGAACGCCTGGGTCGAGATCGTTTTCACCTGCCAGAAGACTTCGCGATACGGGAAGCCGCGAGCGCCCTGACGATTGGCTTCCGCGAAGTACGACGCGGCACGGGCGGCGCTGCCGAAGAGTGTGGGAATCTGCGAGCGGTAACACCGGAAGGCTCGGAGCTTGCGCGCGAAGTCGGCGGCGGAGAAAAGCGCGACGCGAGCTCGACGCCGGAGTCCCGTGAGGTGCGAGCAATTCCAGTCGGTATAGAAGAAATCCTGATAAAACGTGACCTGGGCGCCGCGCGCGCGCAACTCGAGACCCGCCTGGAACACGAGCTCGTGATCGACGTGATGGCCGACTCCGAGCGGCGCGTAGAACCGCGTTTTCGCTCGCGGCCGCGGGTCCCCACGCTGAATCGAAGCGAGCAGCACCTGGCGCGCGATTCGCGCCGGCAGCCTGCGTTCGCGCGCCGCAACCGGTCCGAACAGCGCGGCATGGTCAGGATACAGCCACTCGTCAGGCGGACGCGCCGAGTCGGCCGCTGTGCGGCGGCGATAAATGGCGTCGAGCCAGTCGGAATACTCCGCCCGGCAGCCGAGAACGCGGCAGGCGCGCGCGTCTTCGGCACGTCGCACGTCGACCGGGAAATCCCCCGCACGCCACTCGGCGTGCAGGCGCGTCGCGAGCACGGAGTAAGGCGGCGAGGGGCGGCCGGCGAAGATCGTGTGGACGATGACCTCCTCGCCCGCACGGCACAGCCGGCTGATGGCGCCGCCGCAGGAACCGACCGCGTCGTCAAAGTGCGGCGAAAGGAAAACGTGTGGCATGTCGGCCGGCCCGGCCGGGAGGTCATCGCGCCCGCGCTTCCCGGCTCATACTAGGCTAGTCAACTGGCGTCGCGACAGCTGGCCTGCCGCCTCGCTCGGCTCGCCCATGGCTACCCGCGAGTCCCCGAGGCTCAGGCTTGACAGTAAATCATCGGCCGCGTCTCAGAAGCGGGACGGATGCGGTATCCTATTGATTCCGCCTTATTTAGCTCGAAAAACCAGAGTGACCAATTTTGTCAACCTGGGCATCGGCCGCGCGCGAAGTGCGACCCTGTGTTTTCATAGGGTTACAACGCCCGACAACCCAGAATGAGACAAATGAGACGCATGAGACTGAGACATTCCCGCAGCCAACGGTCGCCGATTCCGAACCCTTCACGCGCGCCGCTTCGATCGTCAACTACCATGACCGTTGAAGATCCAGCGTTCGGAGTGGGAGTACTCGTGGTTCAAGTCATTGGAGTATCCCCCCAGATAGTACTTGACCGTCGCGCGTCCAGAGCAGGCGATGGGGACGTGGGCGGCAAGCAGCGCGTCGATCAACTTCTCATCCTCGGCGATGTTGTCGAGCCAGTCCTGATACGAGAAGTCATCTGAAATCTTAATCTTGCGAAGCACGTCGGCGCGAATGAGCCACTCGTTGGTATCCACCATCACGATCCGGGAGCCGGGCGTGAGGTCGATACGGTCGCGCACGACGTTCGAGCCCTCTTCCAGTACTCCATGTTGGACTAGTCCGCGATAGCAGTCCTCGGCTGCCTTCAAGTCGCGACACCACGGCCAGCGCGGCTCGAGGTACGCTCCGCCTTCAAAGTAAAGGAGTTGGCGATAGGAGTGAACCGCCGGGCAGCGGGAGGCAGCGGCGCAAGTGACGAGTGAATCGATGTGGCTGGGCTCGTACTCGTTGTCGTCGTCGAGGAAGGCGATCCACCTCGTGTCGACCAACGTCACCGCCTGGTTGCGCAGCCGAGCCAAGCGAGGCGGTCCGCTTGATTCCCCCACGCGTCGCTCCGATAACACGCTGTGAATACGGTGGTTAGCGTTCTGCGCGCGGGCGAGGAACGCGATGGTGTCCGCGCAATCGTCGACGATAATGAGGTGCTTCAAAACTCCTTGGTAGGTCTGTGCGGCGATCGACTGCATGCACCGCGCCAGCAGCTGAGGACGCCGGCGCGTGATCGTCACTACCGTGACGCCCCCCTCAGGGTCACTGGCACCGGTTTCAGAGTCGTCGGTCAACATCCTTTGACTTGGCGGAATAATCAGCCGCTCATGAAGACGGCGGTCGCGACCCGCTCCTGACGATGCAGTCAACTTCGCGGTCGCCGAGAAACAGTCGAGATAGGCGTCAATCGAGCGCTCGGGCGGGTATTTGTCGAATATCCAGGCTCGAGCGCGCCGAAGTCCTTCATCTGAACAGCCTTCCAGCACAGCACGAGCGACGGCCGCGGGATCGAGATCGGGCACCACTCGGTGCGCGTCACCGGAAGGGACGGCTTCGGTGAGCGCACCGGTTCCCGAACTCACGACAAAGGTCCCCGAGGCAATCGACTGTACGACACTCATTCCAAAGGTTTCAGGAAGCGTGCTCAGACAAAGGCAGCATTCACCGAGTGAATAGTACTCCGGCAGGTCAGCGTAATCAATCCAGTCGTGGAAGGTCACGCGGTCCTGCAGTTCCAGGCGTACTACTTCGCTTCTAACGTGCTCGATCCACGCCGCTTCGGCGGGCGCGTCGAGGCAAAGCGAAGTCGGAGGCTTGGGTACCAGAAGGTGAAATCGCCGATCGTGCGAGAGGAGTTCCTGAAGAACTCGCAGGGCAAGTTCATGACCCTTATCACTTTCCGGCCGGTGTGGAAAGAGCAGGCAGCGCTCGTCGCGACGTAAACCCAACTTGGAGCGCATCCGAGAGACGTCGCTCGAGGGGTGGAAGATCGGGTCGAGCGGCGGGGCTATCGACGAGCAACAGCGCGAACTCGATCCAAGCAAATCGAGGTGCAACCACGAGTCGATCACGCCGGCGACATAACTGGAAGGGACGACGAGGTGATCCCAATTCAAGCCAAACAAAGCGTCGAGCTCGTTCGCATAGCATAGAGCCGACAGGCTCAGAACGGTGGGTTGCGGCGTATCGAGTGGGAACAGACGATCCACGGTCCAGACGACGTCCACGGTTTCTAAGGCCCTGCGGATCTCGCGCAGGTTATGACGCACGTCCTCGCAACGAATCGTCGCGGCGCGCTGCTCGACGAGGACCGGCCTGAGGTCGAGACCTGGCGATTCGAATAACGGCCGCGAATCGTTCCCTGGACACAGAACCCGCACCTGATGACCGCGCTCGAGGAAGCCTCGAACCAGCGTCCGCACACTGACTTGCACTCCCCCCGCCAAGTGCTGGCTGAAGAAGGGATAATAGAGGTAAGCAAGGATGCGCACAGCTACTCGGCTCAGAGTGGCGGGTCCAACTCGAGCGCGTAAATCTCCTGGCTTCCCACGTCGCGCGGGATCAGCAAGGCGCCGTCCGGGGCCGGGCCGAGCCAGCCCGCGAAGCCGACGACGCGGCGCAGTCCCTTGGTACTCAGGACGGCCTGGGGTGTATGGGAACCGGCTTGGAGCCGGTAGATCATCGGATCGGTGGCCGACAAGGTGTCGAAGTAGATTGACTTACTGTCCGGCGCCCAGCTTGGAAAGCCCATGGGCCTCGCGATCCACACTTGCCAGGAGCTGCTCTGGGTGTCATAGAGCATCAACTTCTGCGAATCCACGGTGAGTGCGGCGATATAGCGGCCGTCAGGCGACCAGCGAGGCGAGTAGAGTCCGTCCGAACCGGGCACGGTAGTGACCTGATGAGTCCGCAGGTCGAGCAGGTGCAGCATCGAGTTCGGCGTGATGCTCCCAAACATGCAAGCATAGACCAGCGAATTGCCGTCCGGGGACCAGCCGGGGTCGCCTTCGTTGCACTGTCCGGTTGTCAGCGCTTCCGGATCGCCGCCTTCCGCCGAAATGATGTAGACGCGCCATACCTTGTCCGGCGTCCTGGCAGTGAAGGCGATGCGCTTACCGTCGGGGGACCAGCGTGCCAAGGCCGCCTCCATGGGAGGGAAAGTCAACTGCTGCGGCTCGCTCAGATCCACTTTGCTGCGCCACAACGTCGAGCCCGGAAAGCGGATATAGGCGATCCATTGGCCGTCATGAGAAAAGTCAACAGACTCAGGCGAGATCCCAGTAAGATAAGGCATGAGCTGGCCGGATTTGGCGTCCTGCCGCTGGAGTTCAGCGCGCTCACTGACCCCTAGCACAAACACACGTCTGCCGTCGGCGCTGGGGAGCGGGTCATAGAAGCCCAAAGGGCCTACCGTCAACTGAAAGGGCTCACGACTGGCGCGATGCAACCCGATCTTCTCGCGCAACGCCCAAATGTTCGACTCGTTGTCCCTGGTCGCCGAAAAGACAAAGTACTGGCCGTCGGCCGTCCATGTTCCGCAGCATTCGTTCGCCGGACGGTACCAGCCCGGCAGCAAGGGACGAAGTCCGCTGCCATCGGCCGCGACCTGCCACAGCGATGTCGAGTTGGTCTTGGGGTCCGCCACGCTGAAGCGGATGCGCGTCCCGTCCGGAGACCAGCGCGGCCACCACGGCGTGCCGGCGACCGTTGTCAGCTTGCTCAGTGGAGTCCCGTCATTCTTAGCAAGGTAGAGATCCGAGCCCCGCGCATAGACCACCTGTTCGCCATCAGGAGACCAGGCGGCGTCGTGTCCCTGCAAACTGCCCAACCGGTGCGGCACTCCGCCCGGTACAGGCAGCACCCACAGTGGCATCTCCTGTTCCGATCCGACGAAGCTTCCCATCAGAAGCTGCGACCGGTCCGCCGAAATGGCCATCAGGCAGATGTTGGCGAGCGGCGCAGCCACAGGAACGCTTTGGCCGCCCGCCTCCGCCACCTGAGCGAGTTTCCAACCGGGAAATGTCGCCTCGACCCAATAGAGACGTGTGCCGTCGCTGAGCAGCGGATAGGGAGCTGGTCCCACCGCCCCCATTCCTTGGACGCGAAAGGCGTTCAGCTTGTCCATTCCGTCCGAGGTAACTTGCGTTGATCCGACGACCTTGGGCGCCGGCAGGGGCTGCATCAAGAGGTAGCCCGCGACCGCCACCAGGACGACCGCGAGTCCAATCGCCGCCCTGATCCACTGCCGCCTGCGCCGTTGGCGTGTCACCAGCGAGTACGTGGGAGCACGCCGTCCGCTGCTCACCGCCGGCACGCCCCGCGATTCCGTCTCGCGCCTCAGGCGCTTCAAATCGGCGCGCATCTCGGCGGCGCTCTGGTACCGCACTTCGCGGTCCTTCTCGAGCGCCGTCTGGATGATCCGCTCGAGTTCACCCGGCAGGTCCTGAGCCAGGAGCACCGCGACGGTGGGCGCGCGGTTGAGAATCGCGTCATGAATCGCCGCCGTGGTGTTGCCGGCAAAGGCCTGTCGCCCGGTCACCATCTCGTAGAGGACGGCGCCGAACGAGAAGAGGTCAGTGCGCGCGTCGAGTTCCTCGCCCAGCGCCTGCTCGGGCGACATGTAGGCGATGGTGCCCATCGCCACGCCCGGCGCGGTGAGCATCGCCTCCGACGGCGGCGTCGGCAGGCTGGTGAGCGCAAAGCTCTGACGTGGCCGCTGCGACAGCTTGGCCAGCCCGAAATCCAGAACCTTGACCTGCCCGCGCTGCGTCACGAAGATATTAGCGGGCTTGATGTCGCGATGAATGATCCCCTTCGAGTGGGCGGCATCCAGCCCGTCGGCAATCTGGATGGCGTAGTCGAGCACCGTTTCAATCTTCAACCCCTTGCCTTGCAGGCGATGGTTGAGCGTCTGTCCCTCGAGCAACTCCATGACGATGAAGTGCTTGCCATCGCACTCTCCCACCTCGTAGATCGTGCAGATTCCGGGATGATTCAGCGCCGACGCGGCGCGTGCCTCACGCCGGAATCGCTCGAGCGCGTCGCGATCCGTGGCGTACTTCTCGGGGAGCACCTTCAGCGCAACCTGGCGGCCCAGCGTGAGGTCTTCGGCGCGATAGACGGTACCCATACCGCCTATGCCGATCTGGTCGATAATGCGATAGTGGGAAACGGTAGTGCCAACCATAAGTCAAACCACGTGCGGCGCTTATGTTAGGTCGGCGGTTGGGACAAGTCAACGCAGTTCGCCCGCACGCCTCTGGCAACCCCTGGTTCCTGCGGCTAAAATGATCCGCGCCGACTCATCGCTTCGATGCTTTTGAAACGCCGTATTCTTTGGGCGGGCGGCAAATCATGAACGCAGTCCTCGAGGAAATTCTGCGCACCGGGTTCACCGTGGCCGGGTCCGGCCAGAAAATCCCGGTGCACTCGTCGGTCACGGAGGAAGAAGGGCTGTTTCTCGCGGGCATGGTTTCTGAACTCCAGCCTCGCTGGACGCTCGAAGTCGGACTTGCTTTCGGCGTTTCTGCCCTCTTCATCTGCCAGGCGCTTCCCGCTGGCGCTACCCATATTGCGATCGACCCCTACCAGTTTGCAGGCCCTCCCGGAGACGAATGGTACGGAGCGGGGCTTGACGCGCTACGGCGCGCCGGCTACGAAGACCGCGTCGAGTTTCATTGTCGTCCCTCCCGTGCCGTGCTGCCGGAGCTCGAATCCAAGGGGACCAAGCTGGGTTTTGCATTCATTGACGGCTGGCACACTTTCGACTACACGCTGGTGGACTTCTTCTATATCGACCGGATGCTTGAGGTGGGTGGAATCGTCGCACTGCACGACGTGGAGATGCCCAGCCCGAAGAAGGTCTGCCAATTCGTCGTGAATAACCTTAACTACCTGGTCTGCGCATACTATCCCGCCGTGGAGGGCCAGGCATCCTCGAAGCTTCAGGCGGTAACCGGGCTGGCGGAGAAATTCCTGCGTCCCGACTGCGGATTGGTGGCCCTGCGAAAGATTTCGGAAGATACACGCCCTTGGGACTTTCATAAGGACTTCTAGCCGATCGCATGACCCAGCCGCGCTGCCCGCAACTCCGGTAGGCACGCGATGGGTGAAAGGATCGAACTCTGGTGACCGCTGGCGTGATTGACGCGCATCAGCACTTCTGGGACCTCGGACGCTTCGACTATCCCTGGATGACAGGGCCGGCCGCGCCGCTGCGCCGGAATTATCTGCCCGACGACCTGAAACCCATTCTCGACGACGCCGGCGTGCGCCGCACGGTGGTCGTCCAGGCGACGCCATCGCTCGACGAGTCACGCTGGCTGCTGGAACTCGCGGCGGCGCACGACTTCATCGCGGGCGCGGTCGTCTGGGTAGACTTGACGAGTCCTGGGCTGGGAAACGTCCTCGACGAACTTCAGACGCATGCAAAGTTCTGCGGCGTCCGCCATCTTGTCCACGACGAGCCGGATGAAGCCTGGATCGTCCGGCCGGACGTCCTCGCGGGTTTGCGCGAGCTCGAGCGCCGGGAGATTCCTTACGACCTGCTCCTGCGTCCACCGCATCTCAAGTATGTTTCTCGCGTGGCGGAGCACTGTCCGCGCCTGCGAATGGTGCTCGACCACCTCGGCAAGCCGCGCATCGCCGACCATGTACTCGAGGGCTGGGCTCAGGACATCGAGACGGTGGCTTGCCTTCCCAACCTGTGGTGCAAGCTGTCGGGCATGATCACTGAGGCCGACTGGCGGCGCTGGACTCCCGATGACCTCAAGCCCTACGTCGACCACGTCGTCGGGCAATTTGGTTACGGCCGCATCATGTTTGGCAGCGACTGGCCGGTTTGCACGCTCGCGGGTTCGTACTCACAGGTGGTCGACGCGTTGCGCCAAGCCCTCGGGCCGCTGAATGCGGCTGACGCCGCCCGCGTGTGGGATGAGAACGCGCGCGCGTTCTACCGGCTTCCGTAAGGCTCAGCGAATGAACCGAAAAGAGCTAACCGGAGACTGTCCACATTAATTCGAAGCGAACTTTGATCCACTTCTTCACCCTGGACTCCCCACCCGGGGTTAGAATCAGGCGGACCAATTCTCGGGAGCATCAGACAAGAAACACGCTTCGCCAATGCGCATCGACAATCTCCCGCTCAAAGGCCGGGCAGGACTCGCGATTACGCTGGCAGTGGTCATCATCTTCCTGATCGCCCTTCCCCAGGCACGATGGTTTCTCGCCATCAGCCTGGGACTCGGCATCGGCGTGGCGGCGATCCTGCGCCTGGCGCGCCGCGACTGACCGTGTCCGGCTTGCAACCTCAGGCCTCGTTGGTCCATCTATTACGTATGCATCATACGCGAGGACAGAGGCACGAAGTGAACCCCGATGCTCCGGAAACGCCCCAGACCCGGAATCCACAAAGGCTGGGACGCCGCGGTTTCCTGACCGCCTCGCTGACGCTCGCTGCTGCCGGTGCGCTGGCCTCCGCCGAACCGGTTCGGCGCCGGCTGCTCGGCGCTTTGGGCGCTGGAAGTACGGCCCGCGACGCAGCCAATCCTGCTGCCGGCAAACCCGGCAGGGTCACCCTGGCGGACTTTGCCAACTCCGGGAAAAAGAGAGGAACCGTGACTGTCGAAAAAGTGGTGAAGACGGACGAAGAGTGGAAGCGCCAACTGACGTCCGAGCAGTACTACGTCACCCGGCAGCAAGGCACGGAGCCGGCCTTCACGGGGAAATACTGGAACAACCACGACAAGGGCATCTACCGCTGCGTCTGCTGCGGGACGGCACTCTTCAGTTCGACGACCAAGTTCGATTCCGGCACCGGCTGGCCCAGCTTCTGGGAGCCCATCTCCGACAAGAATATTCGCGTCGGCACTGACACGAGCTATGGGATGACGCGCTCCGAGGTCCAGTGCAAGCGCTGCGACGCCCACCTGGGACACGTCTTCGACGATGGCCCGCCGCCCACCCACCTGCGCTACTGCATGAATTCCGCCGCGCTTGATTTCGTCAAAGCCGAAAGCTCGGGGAAATAACCCGCCCGTTGAATATATTCCGCGCGGTGGTAGCCAGCCGTGGTAGACTCAGGGCTATCGAAAAGGCTTTGCGCGACGGGGTCGGGTCGCAGGGCTCAATCGAAATTAGCGGTTTCACCCCAAGAGAGGGGCCCTGCCGATGAAGGTTTTACTCGTCTACCCCGAGTTTCCTGACACGTTCTGGAGTTTCAAGCACGCTCTCCCCTTCCAAGGAAAACGCTCCGCTTATCCGCCGCTCGGCATGCTGACCGTATCAGCGATGTTGCCCGCGAGCTGGGAGCGCCGCGCCGTCGACCTCAACGTACGAAGACTGAAGGACGCGGATATCGACTGGGCCGACGTGGTCTTCTTCAGCGGCATGATGGTGCAGGGCCCCTCCATGAAAGGGGCCATTACGCGCGCCAAGCAGCGCGGCCGGCGCACTATCGTGGGCGGTCCGATTGGCAGCACTCACGACCCGGCGATTGCCGAAGCAGATCACGTAGTCGAAGGCGAAGCGGAGGACCTAATCCCGCAGCTGGTGGCCGATCTGGAGAGTGGAGAAGTGAAGCGGCACTACAAGGCCGCGCAACTTCCCGACCTAAGCCGCGTCCCGCTGCCGCATCTCGAACTCGTGAAGCTGCACAACTACAGCGCCATGGCGGTGCAGTATTCGCGCGGCTGTCCTTTTACCTGCGAATTCTGCGACATCATCGAGATTTACGGGCGGCGTCCGCGCACCAAGACTCCCGATCAGGTCTGCGCCGAACTCGACCAGGTATATCACCTCGGCTGGCGGGGGCCCGTGTTCCTGGTGGACGACAATTTCATCGGCAACAAGAAGAACGTGAAACTGCTGCTGCCGCGTCTGGTGGAATGGATGACTGACCACAAGTTCCCGTTCTCGCTTTTCACCGAAGCGTCGCTCAACCTCGCCGAGGACGAAGACCTGCTGCGCCTCATGCGCGAGGCTCACTTCACCCGCGTCTTCCTGGGCATCGAGACGCCGGTCGAAGCGAGTCTCAAGGAGACAACCAAGTTCCAGAACCTGCGCAAGGGACTGCTCGAAAGCGTCCGGCTGATTCAATCCTACGGCATCGAGGTGATGGCGGGATTCATTGTGGGGTTCGACAGCGACCCGCCCGACGTCTTCGACCGGCAGATCCAGTTCATCCGCGAAGCAGCGATTCCGCTCTCCATGGTCGGCCTGCTCAGCGCGCTGCCCAACACCCAGTTGTGGCGGCGTCTGAAGGCGGAAGGGCGCTTGCTCAAGCAAAGCCTGGGATCGAATACCCTTGCCGACCTGAACTTCATTCCCAAGATGGATACCGAGGAACTTCTGGCGGGTTACCGGCGGATTCTCGAGACCATCTACAGCCCGCGCGAGTACTTCGAGCGCGCTTCGGCGTTCCTCTCACAGCTAGGCTCGGCGGCGCGCGCCCCCATCGTCTTCTCCGACCTCATGGCCGTGGCACGATCCTTCTGCCGGCAAGGCCTGCTCAGCAACTACCGCACCGAGTACTGGAAGTTCATCGTACAGGCGGCCGCCCGGCATCGCGAACACTTCGACAAAGCGCTCACCCTCGCCATCATGGGACACCACTTCTTCGAGCTGACTGACGGCGTGGGCGCCGAGACCCCCTGACACCTAGCGCCGGCCGCCACCTTTGCGGTCTGCGGCACTTCTTGTGCGTGCAAAAAACGCGGACCTGAACAACGCAGGTCCGCGCTGCATCCTCCGCGCTCTCAGCGCCCTTTGCGGTGAATTCCCGCTATAATTGCCTCTACCAATGAACTGGCTCAGCATGCCGCGTACGCCCGAGCCGGAAGTGATGGCGGAGGCTGACGAAGTCGAGGCGTACGCCTCGGCGGCCGCCCAAGCCTACCTCGACGCCATTGACAACACGCTGGTCGAGCAAGTCGTCTCCTTCGCGCCAACGGACCACGCGTCGGGTGCCGCCGGTGATTCGAGCGCGCTCAGTGGATGGCTCCTCGACGTGGGCACCGGGCCGGGTGGTATCCCGCTCAAGCTGGTGCGACGGTTCCCCGGGCTGCGGGCCGTGGGCATCGACCGCTCGCTCAACATGGTCCGCGCGGCGCGTCACTCGGCGCGAGAACAGGGGTGCGCCGACCGCGCCTCTTTTCTGGTCGCGGACGCCCGGCGCATCGCCTTCCCGGACGGCTGTTTCGACATCGTGCTCTCGAACTCCGTACTGCATCATCTTCACGATCCCATGCCCGTGCTGAACGAGATGGCACGCCTCGCCAAGCCCTCGGGGATGGTTCTATTGCGCGATCTCCGGCGTCCCTCACGCCCCGCTTTCGCTTTGCATGTAGGCTGGTTTGGGAGATACTACAGCGGTTTGATGAAAAAGCTCTACGTGGACTCGGTCCGGGCGGCGTACACCGCCAGCGAGCTCCGCGCCTTACTGCGCGGCTCGGCGCTGGCCGACGCCGAGGTGTTCCGGCATCGGCGCACGCACCTGGGCTTTGTCCGGCGACCCAACGCCAGATAGGAATCTGAAGCGATGACCAACGAGCACACCGGGGGCATTCCTGTTTGCGTCCGCAGTTCGAGACCGCTGGCGACGGCGCCGTCGAGCAAGGGGCCCGGGCGCGCGATCCGCGCTGGCGCTATCGGGACCTTGCTCTGCCTGGCTAGCTTCCTGGCACTTCCGGCGCGAGTGCGCGCCAAAGACAAGACGGCGAAGACGTACACTATCCCGACTCCAACGAAGCCCGACTTCACGCAGCTCGACTGGCTGATCGGCGACTGGGCAGGCAAGACCCAAGGGAAAGACTCTTCGGGCGACGTTCATTTCTCCGCCGCTTACCAGTTCGACAAGCGCTTCATGGTGCTGCGCGAAGAGGTCTCGCTTCCTGCGACCAATGACGCGCCGGCAACCAAGGAATCGTGGATGGGAATCCTGTCGGGGACCGGCGAGGAAGAACGGTACGAGTTGCGGGCCTACTCGAGTACCGGCTTCGTCACGCGCTACGCCGTCACCATCGACGAGGGGGGACTCTACTTCAACCAGCAAGGTGGCGAGGACCCTCCACCCGGCTGGCTGTTCCGCCGCGTCTTCGAGCACACCAACCCGACGGAGTTTACCGAGACCGTCCGCGTCGCGCCGCCTGACCGGCCGTTCTTCGACTACTACAGCGTCAAGCTGACGCGCGCGGCCGCGCCGGCGAAATCCACGACTCCGACTGCGCCGCCGCCCAAGCCTTCCAACAAATAACGGCGCCAGGACGCCCCGTGAGCGATGGTTCCGACTGGAAAGAGGTGGCGCGATTTGCGCTGGGAGGCTGGCGGCTCTCCGTCGTCTTCCTCGTGCCCGCCGCGGTGCTCGCCCGGACTCTCAACTTCCCCGCGCTGGTTGTATTCGTGGCCGCCGCGCTGTCCTTGATTCCCCTCGCTACGATGCTCGGCGAGGCGACCGAGGAGCTCGCAGGACACGTGGGCGCGACCGCGGGCGGTCTGATCAACGCCACGCTGGGCAATCTGACCGAACTGATCATCGGCGTCGTCGGGCTCTGGGACGGTCACGTTGAAGTCGTGAAGGCCTCGATCACCGGGAGCATCATCGGCAATCTGCTGTTAGTTTTCGGACTCGCCGCGTTCCTGGGCGGACTCGGGCGCGAGAAGCTGACGTTTAACCACGTCGCCGTGGGCGCCAACACCGGGATGCTGCTGCTCGCGGTGGTTGGACTCGTCATGCCGGCGCTCTTTCAGCTCTCCGTGTTGGGAAAGCTCCAGCCGAGCGGTATCAAGATCGAACACCTCAGCCTGTGGACGGCGCTCGTGCTGCTGCTCAGCTACGCGGCGAGCTTCGTCTTCATGTTCCGGACTCACCACAGCAGCTTTCGCGGCGAGGCTGCGGCGAGCGGCCGAATCGGGCGGAACGCCGCGCTACTGATTCTGGTCACGGCGAGCGGATTGACGGCGCTCGCGAGCGACCTGCTTGTTGGCCAGATTGAATCCGTCAACCGGTCGCTCGGCTGGACGGAACTCTTCATCGGCTTGGTGATCGTCGCGACGGTGGGCAACGCCGCTGAACACTCCGCCGCCGTGATGCTGGCGCGCAAGGACAAGATGGATCTGGCGCTGAACATCGCCGTGGGCAGCAGCGCGCAGATCGCGCTATTCATCGCGCCGCTCCTGGTCGTCCTGTCGCAGGCTGCGCCCGTCGCGATGTCGCTCGTCTTTCAGCCGCTCGAGATCGCGGCGGTGATCCTTTCCGTGGGCGTGGTTGCCTTCGTTTCCATGGACGGCGAAACCCATTGGTTCGAGGGACTCCAGTTGCTCAGCGTTTACGCGATCCTGGCCGTGTTCTTCTACTTTCTTCCGGCGCCGCGTTGAGCCAGGGCGAATTGATTCTAGGGCGGGATTCTGTTAGAAATTCAGTGATGCCTTTAGCGCGCGAAGTCACTCCATTCCACGAAATCCTCGCTGCGGCGCGGCTCGAACACGTCCGCTATGCCATCCGCGATATCGCCGTCGTAGGCGAGCAGCTCGCGCGCCAGGGCAAACAGATCCTGCCGCTCAACATCGGCGACCCGCTGAAGTTTGACTTCCGCACACCGCCGCATGTGGTGGAAGCGGTGGTGCGAGCCATGCGCGACGGCCAGGATGGGTACGCGCCGTCCCAGGGTATTGACGACGCGCTCGAGGCGATCCGCGCCGAGGCCGGACGCAAGGGCATCCAGAACATCCAAAGCGTGTTTGTGACCCAGGGCGTGAGTGAGGCGGTCGACCTTTGCCTCACGGCGCTCGTCAACGCCGGCGAGAACGTCCTTACGCCGATCCCTGAGTATCCACTCTACGCGGCGGTGCTCTCGAAGCTCGAGACCGGGCCCAATACCTACGTGCTCGACGAATCCTCAGAATGGGAGCCGGACCTCGACGATCTGGCGCGGAAGATCAACGCCCACACGCGCGCCATCGTGGTCATCAATCCCAACAATCCGACGGGCGCCGTCTATTCGCGCGCCACGCTCGAAGCGATCGCCGAGCTCGCGCGGCGGCGCGGACTCCTGGTCTTCGCGGACGAGATCTACGACAAGCTGATTCTCGACGGCGAGCCGCATATTTCGTTCGCGTCGCTCGCGCCCGACCTTCCCGTGGTCACGTTCAACGGGCTTTCCAAAGCCTACCTCGCGCCGGGCTGGCGCGTGGGATGGGCGGTGGTGAGCGGCGAAGCCAGTGCCATCAAGCCCTACGTCGAAGGAATCCACAAGCTGCTGCGCGCCCGTCTGAGCGCCAATCATCCCGAGCAGTATGCGGTGCGCGCCGCACTCGAGGGTCCGCAGGATCACCTGGCAGAGGTGGTCGGCAAGCTGCGCAGGCGGCGCGATCTCACGGTCGACTGGTGCAACCGGACTCCGCGCGTGAGTTGCGTCACGCCGCGCGGGGCGTTCTACGCCTTCCCGCGAATCGAGATTGCGGGTAACGACGAGGACTTCGTCCGGCAATTGCTGCTCGAGAAGCAGGTGATGGTGGTGCACGGCAGCGGATTCGGCGAAGCGCCGGGCACCAAACACTTCCGCATCGTCTTCCTGCCCGATGAATCCACGCTGGCCCGCGCCTATCAGGCCATCGGCGAGTTCCTGGCAACGTGGGAGAAGGGTTAGAATCGGACGGGCGGGATTTTGCTGTGGCCGAGCTTGTAAAAGGACAGCGAGTGAACCAGGAGGCGCGCGAGCCCGAGCCGCCGGGAAACTCCGAGTTGCCGGTCCAGTTCTGCCCCGTATGCTCGATGCGGCTCGAGTCGCAGCACTGCAAGATGATCTGCCCGCGCTGCGGATTCTTCATGTCGTGCTCCGAGTTCGAATAGCACTCAAATTCCGGCTCTGATTCTCAAACGGAGGTTCCTCCCATGGCACTACACATCGCAGAGAAGGACTGGGGCGGCGTCACGGTTCTCGCCCTGTCAGGCCGCGTGGTTCTGGGCGAAGAAAGCAGCCAGCTTCGCAACAAGATCAAAGCCGTGCTGGGTCAGGGCAAGAAGCACATCGTGCTCGACCTGGGTGACATCACCTATATCGACAGCGCCGGACTGGGAACTCTCGTCGCGGGCTATACCACGGCGTCCAGCCAGGGCGGAATCGTCAAGCTCGCCAACCTGACCAAACGGTTCGAAGAGCAGCTGAACATCACCAAGCTGGTCACGGTTTTCGACGTGCATAACAGCGTCGATGAGGCAGTGATGTCCTTCAAGCTGGCCGACGAGGCCAAAGGTTAGACAGCCCTCGAGCGCCGCTCGCCTCGCCAACGCGGGCGGCGCTAGATACCCGCCGGATTATCCAGCCAATAGATTGTGAGTCCGGAAAGCAGCTTGGGATAAAAGTCCGTCGACTTCTGCGGCAGGACGCAGCCCGCGAAGGCGTTATCACGCACCGCCTCGATGGGAGTGGGATTCATCAGGAAGCAGACCGGCGCGCGTTCGCTATCAACCTCGGCGATCGCCGCGTCAAACTCGCGCACATAACGCAGATTCCGCTCCTCGCGCACTGCCTGGGGATCAATCTTGAGCACGCGCTCGAGCAGGATGCGATGCAGCATGACCACGTCGAGGCGGGCGAGGCTGGCGGGAAGGTCCGGCAGCAGGCGCGCCAAGTCCACGTCCTTGCGGCGACGCAGCACCGCCGCCTTCCCTGCCCCCGCATAAACGCCAATTGCGGTCGCCTCGCGCCCTGCCTCCGCCAGACGTTTCTGAAAGCTCGCAGAATCGCCGGCCATACTCTCGACGTCGAACGTCGGCTGCGTCGCTCGCTGGAAATCCTCCCAGTCGAAGCTCGGGAGACCGACGACAACGCGGTGTGTCGGCAGGATCGTCAGGCCGTCCGTCTCCATGCGAATGAACGTCGCCATCACGTATTCCGATCGGCCATCGGTCAGCCCCTGAGCCCGGCACCAGTCGCGATAAGCAAGCGCCGTCTCATAACGATGGTGGCCGTCCGCGATCACCAACTTCTTCTCGCGCGTCGCTTCGACAATACGCTCCACGGCATCGGGCTCCGCGACACGCCATACCGAGTGCGCCGTACCGTACTCGTCTTCGACCTGCTGCCACGGCTTGGCGCGAGTTGAGCGCTCGAGTTCGCGCTCGATCTCACCCGCCGGATCGCTATAGAGCAGGAAGATCTGGCCGAAGTGCGCCCGCGTTGCCTTGAGCAGTTCCAGCCGGTCGGCCTTTGGACCCGAGAGCGTCTCCTCATGGCGATGCACGACGCGCGCCGAGTAGTCTGCGAGGCGGCACAGCCCGATGAACCCTCGGCGCAATCTTCTTGTTCCCGGTTGCCCGTCGCCTAACGCGAGGCCCGGCACGGAGTACTCCTGGTAGTAGGGATACAGCGCCGGCTCGCGCTCCGCCACGAGCACGCGAGTGTCGATCCAGTCGCGGAAATCGCGGGCGGCGCGGGTGTAGACGTGGTCGGCGGGAGTATCGCCGCCCGACTGCTGGCCACGAATCACCCGAACCAGGTTGTAAGGACTCAGGCCGTAATATCGCGCCTGCATCGTGGCGGAAATCTTGTCGTAAGGTTGCGTGACGACTTTGCCGAGGCCGGAGACCGCTTGAGCGTCGTAGTGGAGTGCGCGAAAAGGAAGAATCTCAGCCATGATTGCCTGCTTTCGAGAATTGATCCGAATCTACAAACGTAGCACAGGCTCGGGCAACGGGGAAGTCCGCGGGCGAAGAGATCGAAGGTTCAAGTTGACAGAACCAACCGCTCCCGTGGGCGAGCTAGTTCCCGGACCGCCCGAGGAAGTGGCCGGGCACCCAGTGGACTCCCGCCGCACCGGCTCTTTTCGAGCCTCGCGATTTCACGGTAGAATCAGAAGTGATGATCCAGACCCTGACCACCATTACTACCCAGCGGCTCGAACACATTCGTCTGATCGTCTTCGACCTCGACGGCACGCTCATCGACAGCAAGCAGGACCTGGTGATCAGCGTCAACGCCATGCGTGAGCAGATGGGACTCGGCCGCCTGCCGGACGAAGTGGTGGCGTCTTACGTCGGACGCGGCGTCTCGACACTGATCCGGCGCGCGCTCGCCAAGGGCTCGACCACTGAGCCGACTGATGAAACCTTACAGCGTGCGACGCAGTTCTTTCTCGACTACTACTGGCTGCACAAGCTCGACCACACGGTGCTCTACGACGGAGTCCGCGAAGCTTTGAACGCCCTGGGCGAGCGAGAGCTCGCGGTCTTGACCAACAAGCCCGTGGTTTTCAGCCGCGCCATTCTCTCGGGGCTAGGTCTGGCGGATTGTTTCACCTTTATCTACGGCGGAAACAGCTTCGCGCAGAAGAAGCCCGATCCCGTGGGCGTCGTGCGATTGATGAGCGATACTGGAAACAGCGCGCGCCAAACACTGATGGTCGGGGATTCCGATACCGACATCCTCACTGGACGCAACGCCGGAACGTGGACGTGCGGGGTGACCTACGGGCTTGCGCCGCAAACCCTCGAGTCCTCGCAGCCCGATGTGCTGGTGGACGATCTGCGCGAGGTCGTTGCGCTGCTCGCGGGCAATGCGGAAACCGGTGTGTTGCCGGCGGAGGATCACGAATCCCGGTGATCGCTTTGCGCGGCCTCCAACCTCCCTCTACCGGCACGCATCCAACTGTATCCAGCATGCATAAATCGCTCGCGCCAGGACGGACGGGTAGCGGCCCAGCGAAGCGCTCTCCCTCGACATGTCTCTTACTGTTTCTCTCGCTTGCGGCATTCGCTCGCGCCCAGCAGATTCCGCCGGCGACACCCCACCCCGTTCAGCGGCCGCGGCTGCCTCATCCACAACCGGCGCAACCGGATTCGACGACGGCCACTTCCCCCGGTACAGCCACCGAGGACGCGCCCTTGCCCGGCGACTGGGCTCCCGAGCTGCTCGACGCCATCCTGAGCTCGCCCAACGCCGACGCGCGTGACTCGCTGCTTGACGCGGCGTTCGCGGCGGGCCCCGGCATCATTCCGCAACTCGAGGCGTCGCTGAAGGACGACCGCACGGCGGAGTTTGCCGCGCAGTCGCTCGCTTTCATCGGAGGCCCCCAGGCGCTCCCCATCCTTGCCCGGCTCATGAACGATCCTCGCGATTTGGGCCTCAAGCGTTTCTACTACGGCGCGATGGGCGAGTTCGCTAGCCCGCAAGCCAACCAAGTGCTGCTTTACGCGCTCGACCACGCAAATACCGAGCCTGATCATATGGTGACCGAGTCCGCGTTGATCGCGCTCACCGTACGCTCCGACGCGAGCCTTATCCCCGAGCTTCGGCAGCGCGAGGCGACCATCAAGGACTTCGTCATTCACGATGACCTCGACAACGCCATTGAAGTGATTCGCGCCCGCGCGCGCTATCTCGCATCGCCGCAGGCCAAGAAGCCCGGCGGTTCGGTCGACCAGGCCGTTCACACTTACTTCATGCCGGCCCTCGAGCCACCGGCTGGCGCTGCACCCGCTCCCAAAGCCGCGGTCGCGAACGTCAACAGCCACGGGGCTGGCAGCGCTCGAGCGGACTCAGCCCAGCGCGGCAAGCCTGGCAGCCGTCCCTCTTCGACCGCTTCCAAGAGCACCGCAAAGCCAACCGCCAGGCCTGACTCGGACGCGCCGCCCGTCAAGATCGACATACGCCACCTCACATTCTCTCCTAACCGCGAGCGCGCACTGGCTCGCGTCGTTCTCGATAGTCCTTCTGCCATGGCATACTATTCCATCGTGCTCCAAAAGCAGGCGGGTGACTGGACGGTGGCCAGCGTCTGGCTGGGCTCGGAAGTCGAGAAGCCAGGCACCGGCGCGCCGCCCTCGGAACAGTGAGCCGCGGCAAACCGACCTCAGGCTTCCTGCCTTCACCCCTGTCTGCTGGCCGACTCCTGAAAGCTCATGAAATACGTCATTGCCGGCACGGCGGGACACATCGATCACGGCAAGTCGGCGCTGGTGCGCGCGCTGACGGGGACGGATCCCGACCGCCTGGAAGAGGAGAAGCGGCGCGGCATCACCATTGACCTGGGGTTCGCGCACCTCGACCTCACGAACGGCGTGCGGTTAGGTTTTATCGACGTTCCAGGACACGAACGTTTTGTCAGGAACATGCTGGCCGGCGTGGGCGGCATCGACCTCGTGCTGCTCGTGGTGGCGGCCGATGAGTCGATCAAGCCGCAGACGCGCGAGCACTTCGATATTTGCCGGCTGCTCGGCGTGCGCCGCGGCCTGATCGTGCTCACCAAGGCCGACCTGGTCGACCCTGAGATCCTCGACCTCGTCAAGCTCGAGGCGCAGGACTTCGTCCAAGGATCGTTTCTCGAAGGTACGCCGGTGGTCGCAGTGAGTGCGCGCACCGGGCAAGGTCTGGACGCGCTGCGAAGCGCGCTCGGCCGGCTGAGCGAGGAAATCGTCTCAAAGCCGCTCGACCTGCCTTTTCGTCTGCCCATCGATCGCGCCTTCGTGATGAAAGGATTCGGCGCGGTGGCAACCGGAACACTCATCGCCGGCCGGATCGAAAAAGAAGCGGAGGTGGAAATCCATCCGCTAGGACGGCGCGTGCGCGTGCGCGGCATCGAAGTCCACAACCAGTCTGCGGATGCGGCGGTCGCAGGCCAGCGGACAGCACTCAATCTGGCCGGCATCGAGGCACGCGAACTCGGGCGCGGAATGATGCTCGCGCCTCCCGGGCTGTTCGAGGCCGCGGCGCGGCTCGACGCGAAGATTTCTCTGCTCAATTCGGCGCGTCCCCTCAAGAATCACGCGAGAGTCCACTTCCACTGCTGGACGGCTGAAACCATCGCCGAAGTCGTGCTGCTCGACCGCAAGGAACTCGCGCCCGGCGCGACCGCCTACGCGCAATTGCGGCTTGCCGAGCCCGGCCTCTTTCTTCCTGGCGATCGCTTCATCATCCGCCAGTTCTCGCCGGTCACAACGATCGGCGGCGGCGTAATCATTGACAATCATCCGCCCAAGCATCGCTCGGACGATCCACGCGTCCTCGAGCGCCTTGAAGCTCTGGAGCGGGGTGACGCGGAGGAGCGGCTCGAACTGCTGGTCTCAGACGCTGACGAAGTTTCCCCATCCGCGCTCGTTGCCCGCACGGGATGGCAGCCCGCGGAAGTCCTGCGCGTCGCGAGACGGCTCGAAGCAAAGAAGCGCCTCCTGATTCTTGGCCAGCCGCCCAGCCTCCTGGTATCGACCGCTCATTTCGAGTCGCTCAGTCGCCGCGCCCTCGGCGAACTCGAGAAATTTCACCAAGCGAACCCGCTGGTCTCCGGCCTCGCAAAAGAAGAATTGCGCGGACGCCTGGCATCGCGCGCCGTGGGCGAGAAGGCCCTCCCATCGCCGCTATTCTTCAATAACGTGCTTCAGACGCTCAGTGCCGCGGGCAAGGTCAGTCTGCAAGGTGAGATGGTGCGGGCGGGTGGACGGGAGATTCAGTTGACGCCGGAAGAAGTCGCCGCGAAGGATCAGATCAGCCGGGCGTTCGAGGAGGCAAGCCTGGCCGTCCCGAGCGCGCAGGAAGTGCTCGGCGCGCTGCGCATCGATCGCGCCCGGGCGGAAAAAATCCTGCACCTCCTGCTGCGCGAGAAAACGCTTGTCAAGGTGGCCGAGGACCTGATCTTCCATCGCGCGGCGCTCGAGAGATTGCGGCATCAGGTGGCGCAACGCAAAGCGAGGGACAACCGCATCGACGTCGCCGTCTTCAAGGAGATGACGGGCCTCACCCGCAAGTACGCCATCCCCCTGCTTGAATACCTTGACCGCGAGCGCGTCACAAGGCGTGAAGGCGATACGCGCGTAATCCTTTGATGCGCGTCAACGAGCTTCCGCGGTCCGATGCCCGGGCGGCGGACAGTTTAGTCTTAACCACTCCTCGGGCGTCGTTGCGGCCTTCAGCATTTCGTACACGACCGGCACGGGTAGGCCGACCACGTTGAAGTAGCAGCCTTCGATGCGCGTGACAAATCGCGAGGCCAGCCCCTGGATGCCGTAAGCGCCAGCCTTGTCGAGAGGCTCGCCGCTCACCACATACTCCTGAATCTCGCGCTCGTCGAGCGGGCGAAACGTGACGAGCGTGGTCGAGGAGTCGAGCGCCTCGAGGGTGCGCGGAGCGCGCACCAGACACACTCCGGTGGTCACGCGATGCGTCCCGCCGGCGAGCAGCCGCAGCATGCGCGCCGCGTCCTCGGAATCTGCGGGCTTGCCGAGAACCTCGCCGTCAACGAGGACTACCGTGTCCGCCCCCAGCACCAGGCTGCCAGCCGCAGCGGAACTTGCGACATCCAGGGCTTTCTCGCGCGCCGCACGCCGCGCAAAATCCTCCCCTGGCTCGCCTTGGCTGCGAATCTCGTCGATCGAGCTGGGTCGCACTTCGCAGTCGATGCCCGCGCGGCGCAACAATTCCCGACGTCGCGGCGAGGCCGAAGCGAGAATCAAGCGAAAAGGGCTGGCATCCTCACGCACAGAAGCAGGATAAGGAAGCGCGGCGGCTACTCGCAAGGACAAACTGCACGAGTCCACCGCAGAATATTTCTCCGCCCGCCAGACTTATGCTACACTCCGTCTCCTCAACTCATCGTCGGTCGGGTGGATCGCTCCAGTTTCACGGGGAATCGTCCTCGGGTTTCTGATCGTATTGCACTCGGCGCACGCGGGGGAAACGCTTGCAGGGGATTGCATCGGTTCTGCCGACTGTTCTGAAAGGTTGTGTGCAGCGCGGCCAGCCGAGGATCGTAGAGATCCTCGGGCCGTTCTGGCTGCGCATCGTTGGGAAAGCCATTGCGGCTCAATCCGCGCCCGTAGCCTTCGCCGCCGGCACGTTGACGGTGGCGACTTCCGTTCCGCCGTGGGCCGTACAGCTTCGCGGTATGTCGGAGGAGATCCGCGCGGCGGTGAATGACTTCCTGGGCGGGCCGGTGGTGAAGAAGCTGCGCATCGAGTTGAAACTCGACCTGAACCTTGCCGTCGGCCGGAGCAAGCGCGAGAATTGACGGATGGCGCTCACTGAAGAACATGTCCGGTATGTCGCTGAACTCGCGCACCTCGAGCTGTCTGACGACGAGGTTCGCAAGTTTCTGTCGCAGCTTCGCTCGATTCTCGAGTACGTCGATAAACTGAATCAGCTCGACACCAGCCGCGTCGAACCCATGGCTCAAGTGACTCTGAACAGCGCCGAGAATCCTGCCTTGCGGGCCGACCAGCCGCGGCGAACGTTCTCGACGGACGAGGCGCTGTCGAACGCGCCGGAACCTGGCGCCGGCCACTTCAAGGTACCGCAAGTGATTGAACGTGAATAACTTTGCTTGATCCCGCTTCAAGCTGAACGCCGGAAAGCCGAGAAGCAAAACCCCAAGAGATGAGCCTGACGGACCTGACCATCACCGAGATCCGCGACCACCTGACCCGCAAGCAGGTTTCCGCCGAGGAGTTGGTGCGCGCGCACCTCGAGCGCATCGACCAGCAGGACAAGGACGTCCGCGCCTACCTGACTCTCTCGGCGGAGCGCGCGCTGGCTCGCGCCAAGCAAATCGATCAACTCGTCAGCTCCGGCGATCCGCTGCCGCCGCTCGCCGGCGTACCCACCGCCGTCAAGGACGTTATCGTAACCCGTGGACTCCGCACGACTTGCGCGTCGCGGATCCTCGAGCACTACGTCCCCCAGTACGACGCAACCGCCGTCGTTCGGCTCGAATCGGCGGGCGCTTGCATCCTGGGGAAAACCAACTGCGACGAATTCGCGATGGGGTCCTCGACAGAGAACTCCGGCTACTTCCCGACTCACAACCCCGCCGACCTCAGCCGCGTTCCCGGTGGATCCAGCGGCGGATCAGCGGCCGCAGTCGCCGCAAACCTTGCAACTACAGCACTTGGATCAGACACGGGCGGCTCGATCCGCCAGCCCGCCGCCCTCTGCGGAACTGTAGGAATGATGGGCACTTACGGTCGTGTCTCACGATTTGGCTTGGTGGCGTTCGCCTCCTCGCTCGATCACGTCGGGCCTTTTGGACGCTCGGTGCGTGACATCGCCATTGTTTTGAGGACCATAGCTGGTCGCGACCCGCATGATTCGACCTCGGCCGACGTTCCAGTACCCGACTACGCGGCCGAGCTCGACGCGGTCGACGCCGCCGGCGGCAAGCTCACGGGAGTCAAGCTAGGCGTGCCCGAGGAGTACTTCAAAGGGTTGAATCCTCAGATTGGCGATAACATACAGAAAGCCATCGACTTATTCAGCAAGCTGGGCTGCCAAATCGTACCCATCAGCCTGCCGCACACCGAATACGCCGTCGGCTGCTACTACATTATCGCCACCGCCGAGGCGAGCTCGAATCTCGCGCGTTACGACGGCGTACGCTACGGGTTCCGCGCCCCCGGCGCCCACGACCTCCGCGATATGTATGAAAAGACGCGAGATGGCGGCTTCGGCGCGGAGGTCAAGCGCCGCATCATGCTCGGCACCTACGTCCTCAGCTCCGGCTACTACGACGCCTATTACCTTAAGGCTCAGAAGGTTAGGACGCTCATCGCGCGCGACTTCCTGGAAGCCTTTGAAGACGTCGACGTGGTCGTCACCCCCACCTCGCCCATCCCCGCCTTCAAGCTGGGCGAGCGCGTCGACGACCCGCTACAGATGTATCTTTCTGATATCTATACGGTTACTGCGAGCCTTGCGGGCATCCCCGGCATATCGGTGCCCTGTGGCAGGACCGCTGGCGACCCCGCCTTGCCGGTCGGCATGCAGCTCCTCGCCAAGCACTTCGACGAAGCTCCGCTCCTCCGCGTCGCCCACGCCTTCGAGAAAGCTGGAGGCTTTGTAATCAGCTAGACACCAGTTGACAGTTCGGAGTGCGGAGTTCGGGGTCAGGGGTACGGAATCCGGGCGTTCGTTCGACACTTCGGAGTTGGCAGTCCGGAGTTTCGCAACCTACGCCTGACCAGAACACCGACTGAAGACTCCGGACTCCGCACTCCGCACTCCGCACTCCGCACTCCGAACTCCGAACTCCGAACCCCGAACTCCGTGAAATCTGCGTAATCTGCGGATTCGTAACTTGTTGATTCTGCTACTGTCTCACGCGTCTCATCCGTCTCATTTCCGCAGAATCAGGTTTGTAACCCGTTGAAAACACGCGATCGCGTGCTCGCGACCGGCGCGCCTCGAGTTGACAAATTTTGTCAACTTCCGATTTTCCTGTAAGTCAAAGTGAGTGAACAGGATAGCCGCGTTTCGGACGTGCAAAAGTCTCAAATTGACACTTTTTGTCACTGGTTTTTCGCGAGCGCGACCAGACGTAAAGTGGACGGTTTCTTGGTACCTTTAGCCAGCGATAAGCGCGATCCAGCATGTTCTGAAAAACGCTCTGGAACGGCGTCATTCCGAACCCTTCGCGCCTGTCATTCTGAACGAAGCGAAGAATCCCTCGGTTTTGCGCTCAGGGTAAACTCCGCGAGAGCCTGCCCTGAGCCTGTCGCGAAGGGAATCTCGCTCTGAAAGTAATGCACGCCGAGCCGTTGGTTTTGGATTTCGGCCGTTTCTTCGACCGACCGAACCGCCCGGCGGTTATTACTAGCCTCCATCTAGCCTATCTGAATCCTTCTCCCCTCCCCCCTTGCGGGGGAGGGCTATGGGGTGAGGGGTCGATCGAGGCGAGCCGGCAGCGCTGCTGTGCGGTCGGCTTGACTCGCCGGTTGCGCGGCAGTCTAATTGAGGCTGGTGCTGTGATCGGCTGGCAGATACTTCCGATGGACATATATGAAGATCGAGAAGCTGAAGAACACAATTCAAGACTGCAATATCAATTTTCTTCTGGGATCCGGCCTCTCATGCCCGTACCTCGCGCTGCTCGGGAACATCGAAGCGCTCCTGACCGACCTCGACAGCGCCCCGATTGACGCCACGTTCAAGAAGATCATCAGGGTTTCACTTTACAAGCGGTACTTCGACCAGGTGATCAATAAGAACCTCCAAATCCTCGATGGCGACGCGAACGCAGGAAGAGTCCTTCAGCAGTACAAAGCGTTCCTTCGCTGTTGGCATTCGATTCTTGTAAAGCGCAAGGTCACGATCCTCAGCAAAGAGATAAATCTATTTACCACTAACATTGACATCTTCCTGGACAAGGCCCTAGTACTACTACGTTAAGTAATCACGAGCCTCTGCCTGCCAAGCAACGGCAGGTAGGGCAGACACCGAACATGCGAATTAACACCACTTGTAGACGTCGCCGCGCTTCAGGCAAGGTCGGAGCTGGAGTTTTTTTTAAGATGCTGTCGCTCCAACAGGAGGAAGGCGTAGGCCAAGCAGACCAAGGTTACATGGTGATGCCAGCCTTGCCAGCCGCGCCCTTC
>Ga0209167_10000099_pt1 | contig 88891 bp, 65 predicted proteins | sample Coa_R1_9_FD_187154 | JGI IMG/M metagenome (GOLD analysis project Ga0209167, IMG submission 187154) | Surface soil microbial communities from Centralia Pennsylvania, which are recovering from an underground coalmine fire - Coalmine... | ecosystem: Environmental > Terrestrial > Soil >... | reverse complement strand
GGCTAAAAGTGACCGGCTTGAAATCGGAATCCCTGCCCGGCTTCATCCCGGAATCGTGACCGGCTTCATTTCGGAATGCTGACCGGGATGATCCCGGAATCGTGCCCACCTTGCCCCGAAATCCGCACTTTGTGCAGCAACGCCACCGTTTGTACGAGCGATCGAAAGGCTTTGAGGGCAAGAGCCGGTTTGCCTTTGTATCTAAAGGGCGAATCCTCAAGGGTGCGTTCCGGAAAGTATTCCGTGACGATCCAACGCTCTCCCACATTGGAATCGAGAAGTTCGGGCAACCCCTTGCGCTTTTGGTGTAAGGCTGCGATTTCATTTTCGAGACGTTTTATCGCTTCATACTCCTCTGATCCCGGGACAGGGGGTATGTAAGATCCCGTTGTGTCCTCTGGTGCAATCTTGAAAACCTTCAGGGCACCAAGTTCTGATGGCTGATCCTGGCGCGCGTATGACCAAATTGCGGTGGCTAGTTCCGCCCTGTAGTCGCGATCTATGGCGGAGCGAATCTGTTCAAGACACTTCGCGCGCTCGGAATGCCTGTCAAGATTTCGGACTAAGAACACCTCGCTTTGTCCGCCCTTTCCGAGGGGTTTAATCTGCTCCCAGTCCGCGTGCTTTCCCATTTTGTGATGACCTCCGGGAACGGAAACGAGGCGACGATATGTTTAGTGCCATCGCTACACAAGCTGTCGACGAATTGCTCGAGAGAGCCTCAAGGAACTACGGCTGGCGACCCTCAGCGAAGGATTCCCTATCGGTGTCGCACGGTTCATTTCCCGATCCACTTGGTCCCCTTGTAATACGGCGACCCAGGCCTTCCGGCGGAATTCCACACTGAGTCGAACGCAGGCTTCAATGTGGCTGCCACGTCCACACCGAAGTTCTCTAACAGGACTTCCGGAAGAATCAGATTATTCCTGTCGAAGAAATCGGTTCCGCCGCGGGACCCAAAAACAAGCCCGTACATCGACACGCCAAGAAGGCTCAGCATGACGATAAAAGGGGGCTCAATGCGAAGGCGCTCTAGAACTTGAAGATATTCTCCGAGCCGTTCGATCAAACGCTGTTCAAACGGCAAACTGGCGATAATCATTTCGTTGTCGTAAGGTTCGAGGAACGACGCGTCTACGCTCTCAATGATACCGTTGCGGTAAAGTTGTAGATGGGCATCCGCGTGCTGGGACTCATGTTGCGTGTGGTAAGTAAGGTAGCCATCAAAGGTGTATCGGTGATTCGAGAATCCTGAGTGGTAGATCGGCGTTAGATGCCGAAGCACATCATTCACGGATTTGCTGATGTCGATTTGCGACGCATGCGCGAACGCGCCCAAAGGTACAATGTGAAGCACAATACGCGCGCCGCCTTCCATCTGTAGGGGCGTAACCTCGGCTAAGAGCTTTGCAATGCGCTCAGCCCGAAATTCTCGGATGCGCTCGGCAGCGGTCTCGGAAAGTAAGAACGCGCTACGAATCTCCGCGACGTCTAGCTGATACTTGCCGTTGGAAGTTCGGGAGAAAAACCTGGAAGTCCCCTTGTACGTCAACATGTGCGGTGCGGCAAAGCTCTCCGGAACCCGAACGACAAACGTGTTCCTTCCATTTTGCAGGCCGACGCCCCTCATCTGGACACCAGGAATTCGTGGTGCGACTCCACTGCGGATGCTGGACTCCAGCGCAAGAATTGTCGCGTCCGCCTCGGCCTCAACCCCAATCAGCTGCATCGGTACACCAGACTCTGCGGCCATCCCATAGATCAAGTGCCCACCTACCGCGTTGGCAAACGACGACACATCGGCGAGGAAGTCTTTGCGCTGTTCGTCTGACCTCCCTGGCAAGTCCCGCTTGTACTCCATCGTCTTCTGTTCCGAGACCTGATTCTCAATTAGCCGTTGGAGGTCAGCCTCGCGGATTTCGTCGAGCGGTTTCTCCAGACCCACTGTAGGACATCCAAAGCGAATGGGGATCACACCTGCCTCGATTAGACTGCCGCCTAGTCGGCGAGTCAAGCCGAGTGCACGAGCAGCACTGCCGTCTCGGCGGCTCTCCGTACCGGCAAGATGCCGGCGCTGTAGAGAAAACCGCAAGCTCGCCTCGTTCGACCCCTCACCCCGGGCCCCCCCGCAAGAGGTGGGGGCGACGAGAAGACCGTCACCCTGAACTTCAAGCCCGAAGTTGAAGCGCGTCTCGTGGCCCAGGCGCAGGCCAGCGGAATGGCCCTGGAAGAATACTTGCGTTCCACGGTTGAGGGGGTGCCAGATGCCGGCAAGGACGACCGGTCAGCCGCCGCGCGTCGTCAGGAGAATGACTGTGGGATACAAATCCGACCGCGCTCCCCTCTCCGCTTCCGGGAGGGGGGCCTGGGGGTGAGGGACTGTCGGCGCTCAGTCGGCCCGCGAAGTTACGGCCCGAAAGTCGCTCAGCGTTTACCCTTGATCTAACCGCAATTGAGAGCGCTTTTGTTCAGCTAGAGCGGCCAGCAGCCGCGAACTCCCTTGGCTTTGGGAGAGCCCTGTGACAACGCCAGCCCATCGGGTCGGCCCTTCACCTCAAGCGGCGTGCCAAAAATCTCCCTGAGGTTTTTTGCATGCAGCAACGGCCTAGCGCATGGCCAGGAGATCTTGAGGCGAGCAATGATGCTCTGGGTCGAAAAGAAATGGTTTCGGCCCAGCGGTTGGGCTGGACGGAGCCCAACGTATGTTCGTGACAGAGGTGTGCACGCCGGAATCTTGCCCGAGCGGAAGCCAATCTCCATCCCCAACTCGCAAACCGGCTTCTCATTCCGCGCGGCACTCAACAAACTTGGCCTGATTCGGGCGGCTCTGGGTCCAGATTAACTCAGGCAAGCATCCTCCCACTCAGGTCACTTTGCGGCCTGTCTTGCCGAGGAAGTGCTTCAAAAATGCTTGGCGAGCGCTGGCGTGAACACGCCTGGGACAACTGTGCCGAGTCGCGTCACTCTGCTGGAATGTTGACTGGCAGTCGTCAGGCGGGTCCACGTAGAGGCGTTGCAGCCCCCGGCCTCATGACTGCCAGGCCGCAGAGGCAGGGGTAACTCGTTGATTTTGCGGCACGGTTGGCGGCCATAAAGTACTTAGACGCTCTAACAAAACCTGCTTCAGATGCAGGAAACAGCAACCAAACAGCAACCAATGCCAGGGGAGGCTACTTCAGCTTCTCGTACTCCGATTTGGCTTGCTTCAGGATGGGGATGTCGGGATCACCGTCTTTCCAGAGGGTGAGGAAATCCCGGTAGGCAGTCTTTGCCTTCGTCTTATCTCCCGACAGAGCGTAGGCCCTGCCCAATTGCAAATGCGCCAGAGCGCCTATGGGATCGCTGACCACGATCCCGCGGTGATCGAGAATCTTCTGGAATTCCGCGGCGGCTTCGGCGCCTTGGTGCGCGGCCAGATAGCCCTCGCCACGCACGTAGACCGGATATAACGCCCCGAAGTTACCATGTCCGGCGCTGCGAGGCTGGCCCAGCTCGTAGGGAACGGCGATTTGCAGCAGTTCGAGTGCCTTTGAAGGCTCGCCATGGTTCAGTGCGAGAAGTGCGCGAAGCGCCGGCAGGTAACTGAATCTGACCGACGTATCCTCCGGGAAGCGCCTTTCCAGATCATTCGCGAGTGTTTGAGACTGGGAAGAATCCCCCGAGAGAGCCAGTGCAAAGGCAGCGCCATACTCCACTTCCCGGTCCTTGGAAAGCTCAAGTGCTGCCATCACACCCCGCCTTGCCTCGGACGCATTCCCGAAAAAGGCTTCCCACAGCGCTGCGCCGGTTTCGTACAAAGCGGCCGTTTCCCGCTGGGCCGACTGCTGAGCCAAGTCCGCCGCACGCCGTGACATGCTCCTCGCCTGTTGCAAATGACCGGAATAGGCCAGGACAAAAGCCTCGTGGTTGGAGATCTCGCCTTCCACTCCGGATTTTCCCTGACCCAAAACCGCTTCCCGTTGCATTCCCGCCTCGTCAGCTTTTAAAAAGGCGATGTCGTATCGCTGGACCAAGGAGTCAGGGATTTCCAGTTTGCGGTCGGAGGCTCGCTGAAGGGCGTTCTCGGCTTCCCCCAGACGGTCAAGGGATTCATAACTGTAGGCAAGAGCGGAATACTGGATGGCAAAGTCCGGATCGAGCTCGATCACTTTCTTGGATTCTGCGACCGCCTTTTCGTATTTGCCGAGGACAGTGTAAATAATCCCCGCCAAGAGCCCGTGGGGAGGTATCTCACGAGGATAAGTTTGCGCCCACAGCTCACAGGTCTCGCGCGCCCTTTCCAGGTTTCCCGTCACCCGTAGATCGTAGAAAGCGGTGATAGAGAACTTCTCTCGGTCGCCGGCGCGATCTCGCAACTGATAGGCTTTGCTGGTGTTCTCCGCAGAGAGGTCAGACTCTCCCATCTGGCCGTACATGTCCCCGAGCCACGCATATGCCACTGCGAATTGGGGGTCGATCTCGATGGCGCGCTTGAAAAGGGGCAGAGCGGCGGAAGAACCGGCTGAGGAGAAAACCTTCCACGCCGCGCTATAGGCCTTCAAGGCTTCGAGTGACGGCGTCGTAGCCTCTGCGAGGGGAGTGCCGTGCTCTTTGACCGTGGTCAGCGATTCGCCTACCCGGGTTCTGAATTTAATGGCAATTTGACTCAGAGCATTCAGGACGTCTTCTTTTCTGGCTGCTTGCACCTGCTCCTCATCGAGGATGTCTCCGGTGCGGCAGTTCTTGGCGCGTAGCCCCAACACGTACTGGCTCCCGAGGCTGGCAATCGAGCCGTCGAGGACCGCGGCACTGGCGGTTCGCTCGCAGATTTCCCGTCCGAGTTCGGGAGTAAGTCGCGCGTCCGCCGGCTGGGCCATCAGACGCAGCACCTGCTGGATACGCTCCTCGGGAACGAGGCTGAGGAAAGGCGACTGTTCAAGCTGTACCGCCAACCCTTGGCGAAGCGTCCCGTCAAACACCGGATCGCCCGTCGTATTCGTGAAGTCCGCGAGCACAATCGTGTCCTTGTCGGTGAGCTTGGGTGGCCGGTGAAAATAGAAGTAACCAGCGACTGACAACGCCAGCACGGCGACCCCGGCAAGAAGAACCATCTTCCAGCGTAGTCCGTTAACGGTTGCGGTTCGGGCCTTGGCACTGACCGTCACCCGCGCCGAATCCGTGTCCCGCTTCAAGCGCTGGAGGTCGGTGCGAATCTCCGCAGCGCTTTGGTAGCGCATGCTGCGGTCTTTTTCGAGCGCCTTGGTGATGATCTCTTCGAGTTTATAGGGCACCGCGGGATTCAGTTGTGAGGCCGAGGTCGGCTCTCGGCTGAGAATTGCATTGAAGATGACGGCCGAGGTGTTGCCATCGAATGCTCGCCGCGCGGTCGCCATTTCGTAGAGCACAGCGCCCAGCGAGAACAAGTCCGTGCGCGCGTCGAGCTCCTCGGCTCGTGCCTGTTCCGGCGACATGTAAGCCACCGTTCCCATCGCCACGCCTGGGCTGGTCAGACGGGCCGGGTCGACCGATACGGTCGGCGTATCCTGTCGGGGCGGTTGGTGAACCGCCCCTACGTGGCCTTGCGGCGACACTTTCGCCAGGCCGAAATCCAGAATCTTCGCCTGCCCTCGCTGGGTCACAAAGATATTCGCGGGCTTGATGTCCCGGTGGACGATGCCCTTGGAATGTGCGGCGTCCAGCGCGTCAGCCACCTGAATCGCCAGCTCCAGCAGCGTGTCGGTCTTGAGCGGCTTCCCCTCGATGCGCTGCTCGAGTGTCTGGCCCTCCAGCAGTTCCATGGCAATGAACGCCTGCCCGTCCTGCTCGCCAATGTCGTAAATCGTGCAGATGTTGGGGTGGTTCAGTGCGGACGCGGCTCGGGCTTCGCGTTGAAAGCGCGCGAGCGCCTGCGGGTCACGGGCAACGTTCTCCGGCAAGAACTTGAGGGCGACGAAGCGATGCAACCGCGTGTCCTCCGCCTTGTAGACCACACCCATTCCGCCGCCGCCCAGCTTTTCCACGACGCGGTAATGGGACACGGTCCGGCCGATCAGCAAATCGCTGCGGTCTTCCGCATCTTTGCTCTGTTGGCTGGCGAGGTCCCGCGCGGCCACTTCCATCGCCGGGCTCTCCAGGAAGGATTCTGCCTGCTGCTGCGCGGCCAGCAGCGACCGGACCTCCCGCTCCAAGGCTTCATCGCCCGCGCACGCTTGGTGCAAAAAGGCCTCGCGCTCCTCGGGCGGCCGCTCCGGCACCGACTGCAGCAGGCTATCGACTTGTTTCCATCGATCGAGGTCCATCGGTCACTGTCAGCTTGGCGTATTCCGCCTTGGCTTGGTTGAGGATCGGGATGCCAGGGTCGGCCTCTTTCCACAGGGTCAGGAAACCCTGGTTACGGAAGCTCCTACTTTCTATACTCATTCATGAGTTGCTGGAAACTTGAGTCGGATCGCAACGTGGCGAGATGCGGACTGGCATCGATCGCGGCAAAATCGCGGAATCCAGCATTGAAGGCCTTTTTCATGGTCGCAAGAGCTTTGTCGCGGTCGCCGTGCGCCGAGTACGCAGAGGCGAGCCAGAAAAGATCCATAGCAGCCCTCCATTGGTCTTTTTCCATGAGACCCACCGCGCCCTCCGAGTCGCCCCGGGCCAGATATAACTGCGCTAGTCCGAGAAGGGGGATCGACGATCTAGGCGATAGTTCTCTTGCCTTCTCGAAAGCCATGCCGGCCTCGTCATAGTGCCCCTGCAGATAGAGAGCACGGCCCAGATGGTATTCGGCCATGAACCGCGAAGGTTCCAGACGAATCGCTTCGCGGGCGGCTTTCTCTGCCTCCAGAGCGTCCGGAGGTTGGAGATAGCCAAGAGCCCAGGATAGCTGGTCCCAGGCGAAGGCGTTTTCAGGCTCTGAACGCAGGGCCTCACGGCACTCTTGGGCAGCGCGCGCGTAGTCGTAGTTCAACCCGTAGAGGCGGCCCAAGGCAAGGTGGGCCTCCGGCAGTTGCGGATCGATGCTCAGGGCTCGACGCGCGAGCTGTTCCGCCCGGTTGAGATGCGCCGGGTCGGGGTCGATGTCGCGATAGATGTCATCCTCGACGTGGGAATCGCCGGCGAGGGCGAGGGCGTAATTTGGGTCCAGTTTCAAGGCCCGCTCGAACTGCGTCTTCGCCGCTGCGAGTTTGTCGGGCTCGTCCTCATAGACGAGGAGAGCGCGGCCCTGAAGGTAGGCTTCGTAAGCGTCCGCGTTCTGGGTGTAGCGGCGGCGAATCCCTTCCTGTTCGGCCTGCGTAAGGTGGAGATTGAGAGCGTCGGCGATTCTGATGGCGGCCTCCTCCTGCAGGGTGAAGACATCCTTCATGTCGCCCACGAAGTCGTCAGCCCACACCTGAAACCCCGTAGAGGTATCAAGCAAGCGAACGTTCACTTTCACCTGATTCCCGGCCTTGCGCACGCTGCCCTCCAGTAAGTAGCGAACCTGAAGTTCGCGGGCAGTTGCCTGGGGCGATTTAGGCGCAGGCTTGAGGCCAGCCGTCAAGGAATACGGGGCCACAGTTAGAGTCTGAATACGGGAGAGCTTGGTGCTGATCTCTTCCGACATCCCATCGCTGAAGTATTCGTTTGCCGGATCGCCACTGAGGTTTACGAGAGGAAGCACGGCAATCGAAAGCTGTCGTGGTTGTGTCGTGGAAAGGGGTGCACTGCGCTGTCGATGCCAAAAATCGATCGCGACGACCAGAATCGCGAGCAGAGCCAGGCTCGCGAGAGCAACCTCAAGCCGGCGACTACCGCGGCGGCCCTCCGTGAGTGCGACCTGCCTTTGACGCTCATCGAGCGGCGGGGCAACCTCTCGCGAGGAATCCGTGTCTCGCTTCAGACGCTTCAGGTCAGCGCGCAATTCCGAGGCGTGCTGATAGCGCAGGTTGCGGTCTTTCTCCAACGCCTTGTTGATGATACGTTCGAGTTCCACTGGCACATCGGGATTGAGCCGCACCGCGGGAACCGGGTCGCGCTCGAGAATCGCCGTGAAGATCACCGCCGGACTATCCCCACGGAAGGGCAACGCGCCCGTTGCCATCTCGTACAGCACCGCGCCGAAGGAAAACAAATCGCTGCGCGCATCCAGTTCTTTCGCTCGCGCCTGCTCCGGCGACATGTAGGCCACCGTCCCCATGACGGTGCCGGGGCTGGTGAGGTGCGCGGGATCTGTGGAACCTGTTGCCGTCACTCCCTCACCCGGCCACCCTCTCCCCTGGGGAGAGGGGCTGGGGGTGAGGGGTTGCACAACTTTCGCCAACCCAAAGTCGAGAATCTTGGCGTGCCCGCGCTTGGTCACGAAAATGTTGGCAGGCTTGATGTCGCGGTGCACGATACCTTCGGAGTGCGCGGCGTCGAGCGCGTCGGCAATCTCGATCCCGAGACCGAGTAATACGTCCGTCTCCACGGGTTTTCCGGCGATGCGATGCTTCAGCGTAACGCCGTCCAGAAACTCCATGACCAGGAAGGGATGGCCGTCTTGCTGCCCGACCTCATGGATCGTGCAGATATTGGGATGGTTGAGCGCGGAGGCTGCCCGCGCTTCCCGCTGGAAGCGGGCCAGGGCTTGGGAGTCCTTGGCCAGGTCATCGGGCAGGAACTTCAGGGCAACGAAACGATGAAGCGTGGTGTCTTCCGCCTTGTAGACCACACCCATGCCGCCGCCCAGCTTTTCGACGATGCGGTAATGGGACACGGTCCGGCCGACCAGGAAATCGCCGCGGTCTTGCGCATCTTTGCTCTGTTGGCTGGCCAGGTCCCGCGCGGCCACTTCGATCGCCGGGCTCTCCAGGAAGGATTCTGCCTGCTGCTGCGCGGCCAGCAGCGACCGGACTTCCCGCTCCAGGGCTTCGTCGGCCGCGCACGCCTGGTGCAAAAAGGCGTCGCGCTCCTCGGGCGGCCGCTCCAGCACCGACTGCAGCAGGCTATCGACTTGTTTCCATCGATCGGGGTCCATCGGTCGTCCCGCCCGCCAGTTCGCGATAGAGCCACGCCTTGGCGGTGTTCCAATCGCGCATCACGGTGACGGGCGACACTTTGAGCACCTCGGCGGTCTCTTCCACGCTGAGTCCGCCGAAGAAGCGCATCTCGACCACCTGGACTTTGCGGGCATCGAGCCGCGCCAGCGCGTTCATCGCGTCATCAAGCGCTACCAGGTCCGCAGCCCGTCCTCCGCCCACCACGACCGCGTCTTCCAAAGAGACATGCTGCGCGCCGCCTCCGCGTTTCAGGTTATGTCGCCGCGCGTGCTCAACCAGAATGCGCCTCATCAACTGGGCCGAGACCGCGAAAAAATGGGCGCGATTCTGCCACTGCATGTCCTTGTAATCCGCCAGGCGCATGTAAGCTTCGTTCACCAGGGCCGTGGTTTGGAGGGTGTGGCCGGGGCGCTCGCCTTTCATGTAGCGCCGCGCCAGGCGGTGGAGTTCGTCATAAACGATAGGGGTCAGCCTGTCGAGAGCGCCTCGATCTCCGTCACTCCAGGCTCGAAGCAAGGTGCTCACCTCCCCGGAGGCCGGCGTGGTAACCCGATCTTCATGTCGTTTTGGCCGCTGCATGGCCCCTCCGTCCTGAGATTATAGCCCCTCCCTCCAAATAAGTAATCCAGGCATGATAGCTCCGACCCACCGTTTGCGCCTATCCAGATGAGAGCGACGGAAGTCGCTTATCAGAGTGCTGAAGACGGAGATAAGAGGAGGCTGACATGAAGCGCAATCAAGGATTCAGGCTGCGCAAGTTGGTGGGGTTAGCGAGGTTGGCGGTGAGCTTGACGTTCGGATCGGGTGGGGCCTATGCCTTCCCCAATAACCCCTGCCATGGGGCGGCAACCAGCCTTTCGAGTGGGCAGTTGTTCTGGCTCATGCTGCCGGTGTTTGTAGCCCCTATCGGATAGATCGTTGTTGCCGCTGAAACTGAGTTTGGTTCGCGTTCTTGTCCGGGGAATCAAGGGTTCCCCGGCTCGTGCCTGCTTGCGGAAGTAAACGTAATTTTAACTTGCGCAAGACAAAGGGCCAATGGCCAAAACAGCATGGACGCGAACTAACGCACTAAGCACCAGTTAAATCGCGAATGAACAACCGGAGACAATATGAAATCCAGATCACTCGTCATTTCGCTGGGAATCTTCACTTTGCTGGTGCCGCCAGCCGGATTGGCTGCCCAGGAGAATTCACAGTCGCCGCGCTATACCGTCGTCGACCTCGGCCCGCTGGGCGGGACGTACAGCCAGGCGTTCTCCATGAACGGCAAGGGTGTGGTCAGCGGCATTGCGACCGTCGCTGACGGGGACGCGCATGCCATCCTCTGGGAAAACGGACTGGAGAGGGATCTCGGCACGCTCGGAGGGCCGGACAGCGGAGCGTTCGGCGGGCCGAACGCTATCGGCCAGGTCGCGGGTCAGGCCGAAACCTCCACTGCGGACCCAAATGGGGAGGACTTTTGCGGCTTCGCAGCATCAGGATTCCCGTCGTCGGGCACATGTCTGGGCGTCCTGTGGCAGAGCGGCTCGATGACTCCGCTCACCACGCTTGGAGGCTACAACAGCGCGGCCAATGCGATCAACAACTCCGGCGTGATCGCGGGTACGGCGGAGACGGCCACGCCGGACCCGGCCTGCCCCGGACCCCAGGTCCTGCACTTTGAGTCCGTCGTGTGGGACAAGGGTAAGATCCAAGAGCTCCCAACGTACGGCGGCGATCCCGACGGAATCGCGCTCGCGATCAACGACCACGGCCAGGTGGCCGGCACGTCGGGAGATTGCTCGACCCTCAACGTGATCAACGGCTACTATCTTTCGCCGGTCCACGCCCTGCTCTGGCAGAAGGGCACCGTAACCAATCTCGGTAGCCTGGGTGGCGCGTTCGGAAATCAGGCCAAGGGAATCAATAATGGGGGCCAAGTAGTAGGCGCCTCAGACTTGGCCGGCGATGCCGTCTTTCACGGGTTCATCTGGAGCCAGAGCACGGGAATGCAGGACCTCGGGACGCTGCCTGGGGACACTTACAGTGTCGCCCTCGCCATCAACGACGCGGGCCAGGCGACGGGCGTCTCGATCGACGCCAGCTTCACGATCCTTCGCGCGTTCGTGGTCGTGGACGGAGTGCCGACCGACCTCAACACCCTGATTCCCGCCAACTCTCCCCTGCAACTGCTGACCGCATGCGTCATCAATTCGCGCGGGGAGATTGCAGGCCTGGCCATGGAGAAGAGCACCGGTGAGTTTCACGGCTACCTGGTGAAACCTGTCGCCGCCGATAGTCCTGCGGGTCGGTAGAAGTAGGAAACTGGCGCGGAGCGTGAGGCGCCGGCAGATGGGTGATCTCGGGGCGGCACACACGTTCCTTCTCAGGTGTGCGCCACTCCTGTGCCAGCGTCCTCGCCTCCCGACTTATTCACTTGTCACCTGCCGATGGGGGACTCGACCCGCTTGTTCTTGTCGAGATCCAAGATGTGCCAGCCGCCGTCCTCGCGTTGCGTGAGCACTCTCAATTTACGACGAGCCTTGTCCAGGCTCGAGACCAGTTGTACTGCGTTGGGCGTGCCGTCGGGCAGGACGTGAATCATCGACTCCAGGTAGGGCCTAAGCGGGATTCTCGCCCGGACCGGACGAAGGGTCTGACGGTATCCAAGGCATCCATACCGCCAGGTTCTTCGCCAGCTCCTCGGCGTGTTTCTGCAGCTCGGTCAGGTAGTCGAAAGGATTAGCACCGTTGAGTTCGCAGGTGTGGATGAGACTCATGAACAGATCGCCCACCTCCGCGCGATTCTGGGTTTTATGGGGCCAGGCAATTTCGGTCAATAGTTCCATGGAGGTACGAGTGTGCCGCAAGTTGATGCCGCAACCACTGGCCGGAGCCAGGGTCACCGCTTCGTCCTTGCGCCTACCTGGAGTGGCAGTCTGCGGCGTAGCGCTCTCGGAACAATTGTCACAGGCGTGAAGTCACCCCTGAAGGCCATATTCAAACAAACGGGCGCGAAATCCGCGAGTCAGGGCACCCCCCTCCCGCCCGTGGGAGACTGAAGGCTCAACCTGCAAACTACGGGATTCATGAATCGGCACCTAGCCGCAACTGTGGCTGGGTCACAACCATGTGTTTTCGAAACAAACTGCATCCTCGATTTCAGCGCTGTGGGTTCAGTGGCTTGCAGGGGTGGGCGAGCTACCGTTTTTGACCCAAGCCTTCGGACTCGCGAAATCAGGAAGCAGGCGGTGACGGGGGCGCCGCACGCCCTCCGTTGCAAGGTCCCCTTGGGAGTGCGGAGATACTTGCGGATGTCGCATCGTTTCGGAGCGAGTGTGACTGAATAACAGTCGGGAAATCAAGGTTTTACCGCACTCACGGCGCACCACGGCGCAGTATATACGTATGTAAGTACAAGGATCTGGTGCGGCCCGCAGTGGTGTTATGCACTTCGTCCGCGACCGGTAAGGAAAACGGACGTTTGCGACACTCGGCCACCAACCGCGGTGCACGTAAACCCTGCGACGCGAGTATTCCATTCCTTCTTCTAGCCCTGCGGGGGACGGTTTTCGTTTTCAGGTGAGCCCAATTCTTTGCCACGTCCGGAAGGAAAGAATCCAGCGGTTCACCAGCGTAGCAGACCATCTCTGGAGAACATGCTCCGCCTTTGCGGGCCCCACCTGCGCTTCGAAATGCTTTTGCAGGCTCCGTCCGAATCTCCTCAACCTGTCATTCACCACCTTGTAAGTCCATTCAGTCCGCGATTCCACATCAAACTTAGCGAGGGTCTCACCTAGCAAGCGTAGCCGGCGCTTGACCTTCGCCGCCTTGAGCGCGTGGAAAGCAGCATAGATCCGCTCGGACACGTCATCTCGCAGGTGGGGGCTAATTGCACCTTGAGCTCGCATAGTGCTCGACATCAGCGTTGGCGGGGTAAAAGTCTCGAGAGCAATCTGAGGTATCGCCAACTCGTCGAGGATCTCGAGCGCTCTTGTAGTGTCAAGCTCTGCGAAGTAGGTAGAGGCATGCTTCGTAAGGAAGGCTTTGGCCGTTAGCTTGTTGCAGGGGGTGGTGGCTCCAAGCACAAAGAGCTTTTTCCAGATCGCCTCCGGCAGCTCCGCGAGGAAGGCTCTCTGCGGAGCCGACTTCTCCAAGAAGCTTCTGGCTTGAGAAGACCCGCGCTCCGCCACAGCAATCGGTACCCCGTGGGCTGACAGTAGCTGAAGAAACCTTACGGCATGTGCGGCTCGGCTGATATCCAGAACTGCAGGGCGCCGCGCGATATCTCCAAAAAGAAAATTCAGAAAAGGATGAACTTCGTCCTCGCGCAAAGGAGCGACGCCGACGTGGTCCGCCCGCTCGCCACTTCCTTCACCGGCCTCCCGTGCTTGGTTTTGTGGCATCAGCCACCCGGAAATCAGCCTCAAGCCGTATCTGTCCACCCGATCTTAGACCCAGGATGGAGTCGAGAGCAACGCGTGTTGAAGAAGGAAGGCATGAACGAGTCCAGAGTTGCCGCGCTCTATGCCAGGGTCAGCACTACCGACCAGAGTTGTGACGCTCAACTCGATGAGTTGCGTCGGTTTGCCAGCCGGCGGTTCGCCAGCTACCGCGAATACGTCGACACGGGGGTTAGCGGGGCCCAGCGCCATCGACCTCAACTGGATGCTCTGCTCCGCGATGCGCGCCGCGGAATGTTTGACGCCGTGGTGGTCTGGAAATTCGACAGACTGGCCCGCTCCCTCAAGGATTTGATCGACATCCTGCACGAGCTTAACAGCCTGCACATCGATTTTGCGAGCGTTACGGAGAACATCGACACCACCACGCCGAGTGGTCGACTGTTGTTTTACATCGTCGGTGCAATGGCCGAGTTCGAGCACACTTTGATTGTCGAGCGTGTGCGGGCGGGCATCGATCATGCCCGGCGCCTGGGAAAGCGGATCGGTCGCCCCCGCGTACTGGTCGATGCCGGCCCTATCATCCAGTTGCGAAGCGAAAACCTGTCTCTGCGCAAGATTGCGCGAAAGCTGGACATCCCGGTCTCGCGTGTGCGACGCGCCCTGGCGCGCAATACGCGCGCGACTGAGCAGGAGCCGTGACTCCCGCTGCACCGTCCGCTGGTGAGTCAGAAACATATGGCTGAAGATCGGAAATCCGTGGCAATAAGCGCGGGACACGGTTCCGAGCCAAGCGGCTTTGAGAATGCCGGGCAAGTCGATGAGATGTATACGGCGCAGGAACTCCACCGCCGCTTGAAAATCAGCGTTAAGACCATTTACGGCCGCGTTCAGGCTGGACGTATTCCTTACGTCCGGATCGGGTCCAGCGTCCGCTTTCCGAGGCGACAAATTCTGGAGTGGATCGAGCAACAAAGCTACCAGCCAAGGCCAACCCATGGAAGCCCAACAAAAAAACCCTAGACAGCGGTGGTCAATCAGCTGTCGGCACTGTTGTAAGAGAGGTGCCGAATCCCGCTCATTTACTAGTCGTACTAGCCAGAACTAATTGGGTTCACAGGGAAATCTGGGTTCCAGAGAGACTGGATAGACTCAACGTAATATCATGATAAAAATGACGTTATCTTAGTTTTCAGCAACTTAGCTGCAAGTCAGGACTCGAATCCCACCCTCTCCGCCAACCTATCTCGTCTCTTTTCTGTCAGATGACAACTGGACTCCATTGGTGTACCCCTCGTCGTGGTAGGCTTCACTTTTCACTGCGAGTTGCCCAAAGCATATTCCTCGGTGGAGTTCTGTCGCAAAGAGCTGAATAGCGCCAGAAGAACCTCCGCTCTTGAGGTTCTGCGGGGGGGTTCCGGTTATTGTTTCACTAGCTCTTGGCCAGTAATTCAGAGGGGAGACCACTGTCGATGCTTGCTCAAATACAGCGCGAGATTGCCGAGGACCCGTACTACCGCAACAACTTCGATAACGACGGACAGCGCTTCATCGCCTGGTACCTCCGACGCGTGCTCCTGCGTGACGACGCGCAGACTCGCGATGACATCACGGACGGATCGAACGACAAGGAAATCGATGCCGTGATCGTGGATGAAGAGGAACAGCGCATCGTTGTGATTCAAGGCAAGTTCATCACGGCGGGCCAAGTAGATGGCGGACCGATTCAGGAAGTCCTTACCGCGTGGCTAAGGATCCAGAAGTTAGACTCGCTACAGAAGGACTGCAACGAGCGACTCAAGAAGAAGATCGAGGCGATCCGCACCGCGCTAGATGAGGACTACCGAGTAGAGTTCGAGTTGCTGACCACGGGGACTCTCACGCAGGCCGCGCAGGACGACCTCAAGGCCTTCGCCGAGCAAGTATCGGAGTTCGACGATTTCTCGGCGAGTTTGCACCTCATCGACACTGAGATGTTGACCGCACGTCTTGCCGAGGCGGAAAACACGGTGCTTCCATCGCTAGAGCACACAGTCACGCTCGACCCAGCCAAGATTGTAAACACACCATTTCCGAATGCGAATACCATCATCGCGGTGCTCCCGCTGACCGAATGTCTCAAGTTCCCCGGCATTACCGACGGGCGGTTATTTGCGAAGAACGTGCGACAGTCGCTTGGCAGCAACAACAAGGTCAACCGCGCGTTGAAACGAACGATCCACGGCGAGCGCGTCCGCGATTTCATGTTCTACCACAACGGAATCACAGCAATCTGCGACTCCATGACCATGAACGCCGACCGTACTAAACTCACGCTCAAGGGCGTCAGCGTGGTGAACGGTTGCCAATCACTGAGCACGATTTATACGTGTTCTGAGCGAGTCCGCGCACCTGAAGCCAAAGACGCCCACATCCTTTTCCGGTTCTACGAGATCAAAGATCGCGCGTTTGGCGACCACATCAGTATCAACACCAACTCGCAGAGCGCAGTCAAGCAGCGCGACCTGCGCAGCAACGACCGTGTGATGGTGGGACTGAAGAAGGCGTTCGAGACGCGGTACCCGAATGGTGCGTTTCTAACCAAACGAGGCGAAATCGCCCCTGAGGACAAGGTCAAGGCGCCAGAACTGGTGATGGATGCCTCCTCGTTCGGCAAGTGCGTCATGGCGTGGCACTGTCAGCGTCCGAATATCTCCCACAATGAGAACAAGGTCTTTGACGAGTATTACAAAACGCTGTTCCGCACTGGCTATCCGCCCGAGAACGTCGCTGCGCTCAACGGCTGGATCCAAGCCATCGAGAAAGCGTGGCCGAATCTGAATTTGAACAACGAACTGCGGGCGGGGCGGTCTCACGTCAAATACCACATCCTCTTCGCGGTGTCCTCTCTCATAGCTGCCGTCAACAAGCAACCCCAAGCGGTCGTGGCGCCGAGCGCCACCAGCAAGGCACTCGCGAACGACAGCGATATTCTTTCAATGGCGGCTACTTGCGTCGAGAACGCCATGCAGAACGCGCTCATTCAGACACAGACCGCCGGCAAAGTGTTTAGTCCGCAGAACTGGCTCAAGAGCAACTCCAGCTGGCAGGGGGAAACGCTCGTGGCGGGAACGCAAGCGGGCATGTTGTCAGGCTTCCCGACGGGGCCAGGCCTCATCGAGCGAATGAAAGCGCCGCCGACGGCATTTGGCCCACGGTGGTCGGCGGAATAGGCACGTCAGCGCCACCGAGCATTAGAGGCACGCATCGCCGCTTTCGAGACTGTTCGCCAAAGGTTTGGGTTTTCTCAACGTTGGGCGCTCCCCTTCACAAATGACTTGAATGATCTCTCGGAGGGCACACAATATGCCGGATGCAGCGACGGCTCCTTGGCCTGACGATTTCTTCGACTTCGCATACATTCCTGCAATAAACGACAGACTGCGTCAGTTGAGCGATCTTACCGAAAAAGAAGATTGGACATACCAACATACCCCAAGTGAACACCCGTATCCCATCCTCTTTAATTACATCAAGTATACGTACCGTCGCGTTGCAGAGGAGAATAAGATAGCTCTATCAGAAAATGGCCAATTCTCCTGCTTCAACACTGGTCTAGTAACCGCGAACCAGGAGCCGATCTACGCGAGCTTCGAAACGCACCGCCAACCAGAACAACAGCCGTGGTTCTTTAAGAACTGGCTTCGGCGTGGGGAATGGGAACTCACAAAGTTTCCGGACCTGCCCGATCTTGCGCACTATTTTGATGATCCGACCTGCTTAGTGCTCGACGGCAGGAAGGATTTTCGGGTGAACATTGAGCACATCATTGCCGATACACCAAGGGACCGGTTTCCCGAACCTTACAGATCGATGGAAGACTTTGCATTGCAAACCGTTTTGAAGGGCGCCATCGACAATGCCAAGGAACGGGTCAGACGGAGTTACAAGGCCGCGATTCCGCAATACTACAAAGGGCAGGTTCAGCTTCTCTTGCCCCTTTGTCTCTCCAACGCTCGGCTAGCCGACCTTGCGCTTGTTGTTGAACGGCACTCGACGTTTTATCGGGCAGCCACTTGTCTCACGTTGGACATGGCCTACAACAATGCACGCCAAATCGCCCGCCCAGACCGAGACTGGCTCCAACCATGATTTGTAAGGACGCGTTACGGGGTTTTCATGGCGGGATTCAGTCTGCCGTAGTGCGGCCTCGCCGCAGCCTCGGCCTGTCCCAGCGCGTCCGCTAGAACGGCGTCCCAAACCCACTGAGGGGGACACCCTTTGGGGGCGCGCGCGGAGGGCGATTCGCAGAAGCGTTCGTAGCTTACGGTTTTCCGCCTGGGGTCTGCCGCGTTGCTGCCATAGTCGCTAAGAACGCTGTGCGGCAGTGCCATCCGCTTCACCCGCGATTTCCGCTTCCCCTCGCTCCCGAAGCTTGTACACTCGATTCTTGTCTTTTTCCTCATCGAGTTCGCGCTGACCACTGGCGCAAGCACAAGCACGACCCTGTCGGCCCCGAGCGGACCGGCCCATTCTATATGGTCGAAGCGCTGGTAGTGGAGAAAAGTGTTCGTGTCAATGAATGCGTTTACAGTTCTCATTCCCGACCTCGGGCAACTTCCTCGAATAGAGAATATCACGGAGGAGGGCCAGGCTCTTACGTGGTCGTCGAAGTTGCCAGTCTTTGACCTCTTGAGGTGAATGAGCGGGGCGACCCGGTTGGCTTTGCCCAAAGTGCTGCCCGGCCAGGGCCGAATCAGGATCGCCCGGCGCAGCGAGCAGGGTCATCGCAGTGATGCCATTATCTAGATTCTTTTTCCCGACTTCCTCGTTCGATGCTCTTCGTTCTGTGTCCCGCTCGAGTCCGCCGCGCGCGCTGGATCCGGACTATCGATGTGTTTGTCGCGTTCGGCCTGCGATGTTATCGGGGTCGGTGGGCTCAGTGCAGTTTTTTTGAAGCGCTCTTGTCCGGGGGCGCTCATGCGCTTGTGCCCCAGGATCATTCTCAGAAATCGCTTCCAACTCCTATTTCGTTCTTAGGTCGAGTAGCTCGAACGACTTGATATTTACGCCTTGAAGCCTGCCCGACCTCTAAATCACCGGGTTCGCGTCAGCACCGCAGCGCGGAGGTGTGCAGCCTGTTCGGGAGTGAAACGCAGCGACGCTTGCGCGACGACTCTCGACTCTCAAGTCGCCGGGGTTCCACTGCGCTCGCATGATCCCATCGCGGGAGTGGGAGTTCGGCCCCAGCAATAGATGGCCGATCTCATGTGCCATGGCATGGCCCAGCAGTTGGTACGCCGAGATGTCGCCGCCGCTTGCCCAATGGGCGACACGCTCGTAGAAAACCTCGGCGGAACAGCCGATTCCCTCTGGGAGGCACGTCAGTGCGGAGCCCAAGGCGTCGTCATGGGTGGCGGCCTGTGGTGTCATGGTGAATGAACGGATGCGCAGCGCAAAGTCGGCACGACCCATTGGACCCTGGCAGACCGGGAACCTGTCCAACTCAGGTTCTGACAAAGGACAATCAACCCATATCGTTTCCACTCCAGCTTGGCGGAAGATGGCCGCCGCCTCCCCCTCTGAACGCAACAGCAGCGCAGTCGCGATGTGGGCGTAGTTGTAGACCCGCAAGGTGATCGTCAAGCCAGGGTGCGTGCCGGTGGCAGAAACCGGCCGGTACGCGCTGCCGCCCGCCGTAACTGTCTGCGCGGTGGCTTCGGTCGTCGCGCCGAGAGCGAGGACAAGTGCGCAAACCACCCATGCACCAGGAGGGATTTGCGGGCGATCGCCCTAAGGGGTTGATACGGAGCGTCTTAAGTGTCGGGTTGCGCACTCCGCAGTCCCATTTATAAGCGCCCTCCCAACGGGCCCGGTGTCCAGTGGGGTCCCAATTTCGTCCGCTGGAATTGCGTATTTAGGTTGGCGAAGGTGATACACTCCACCCAAAGGCGGTCTGCAGTTCTATGGACGCCGCGCCTTCTAACGCCGTTTGCTTTGGGCCCTTCAAGTTGGACCTCAAGGCCGGAGAACTACACCAGGAGGCCGCACGATTCGCCTTCAGGAACAGCCCTTCCAAGTTTTGCGAATGTTGCTGGAACACCCCGGCGAGGTGGTGACCCGCGAGGAGATCCGCCGGAAGCTCTGGCCGAACGACACCATCGTCGAGTTCGACCACAGCATCAACGCCGCCATCAAGAAGCTACGCCTGGCGCTGGGCGACTCGGCTGAGGAACCGCACTATGTGGAGACAGTGGCCCGCCGCGGCTACCGCCTGAAGGTGCCGGTGCAATGGATAGGGGAGCAGCCAAGTGAGGAGCGGGGCGCGACGGTGCAGGCCGGTGCTCAATCGCCGCCCGCCAAGGATGGTCTGATCGGTAAGAAGCTCTCCCACTACCGCGTGCTGGAGATGGTGGGTGGCGGGGGAATGGGAGTGGTGTACAAGGCGGAAGATATCAAGCCCGGCCGCCAGGTGGCACGGAAGTTCCTTACCCGAAGAACTGACGAACAGCCCGGAGGCGCTGGAGCGGTTCTAACGTGAGGCCCGCGCCGCCTCGGCGCTGAATCATCCCAACATCTGTACCATTCACGAATTTGGCGAGCACGAAGGCCAGCCTTTCATCGCCATGGAGCTGCTGGAGGGGCTTACGCTGAAGCAGGCGATTGCGGGGAAGAGTTTCGCGACTGGCGAGTTACTGGATGTGGGGATTCAGATCACGGAGGGGTTGGAAGCAGCCCATGAGGAAGGGATCATCCACCGTGACATCAAGCCGGCCAACATCTTCATCACTACCCGCGGGCAGACGAAGATTCTGGATTTTGGCTTGGCGAAACTCTCGTCCACAAACAGCCCTCGCTCCCGTGCGGGAGAGGGTGGCGCGCATGCGCCGGGTGAGGGGATATCACCACAGGACACTCCGACTGCCACCGCCCTGGACCCTAACCTGAGTCGCACGGGCGTCGCCATGGGAACAGCGTCTTACATGTCGCCGGAGCAGGCAGAGGGCAAGAAACTGGATGCTCGCACGGACCTCTTCAGCCTCGGAGCGGTACTGTACGAGATGGCGACCGGAAAGCAGGCGTTCGGCGGCGATACAACCGCAACTATCCGCGATGCGATTCTGAACAGGACACCGGTTTCCCCTGCTCGACTGAATCCCGACTTACCCGCCGAGCTAGCAAGAATCATCAGCAAGGCGCTGGAGAAAGACCGCAATCCGCGCTACCAGCACGCTTCCGACGTTCGCACCGACCTCGAACGACTCAAGCGAGACACGAGTTCCGTCATCGCCAGCCTCATCCAGCAGCACAAGGCAGTCGCGATCGGGAGCGTTGCGGTGGTTGCGCAGGTTGCCCTGGCGTGGTTCCTCCTGCACCGCCCTCCCAAGCCTTCCGCCGACCTGACGCAGAAACGGTTGACGTTCAACTCCAGCGATAACCCAGTCCAGGGCGATGCCATCTCTTCCGACGGCAAATACCTCGCTTATTCCGACCCGGCCGGAATTCACGTGAAGCTGCTCTCAACAGGTGAAGAACGGACCATCCCAAGGCCGGCCGGAGTTCCAGCCGACGCCTACTGGGTTCCCGATTCGTGGTTTCCCGACGGCACCCAGTTGCTCGCCGACACACAAGAACCGAACGGGCGCCACGGAATATGGAAGGTCTCGGTGCTGGGGCAATCTCCACGCGAGCTCCGCGAGGGTGCCGTGGGATTTGAAGTTTCGCCGGATGGGACGCGCATCGCTTTCTGCAGTGGGACGTCGGATGTTGTTCGCGAAATCTGGGTAATGGGCAGCCAGGGGACAACCCGCAAAAGGTGCTCGCCGTGGGAAAAAATGAATGGCTCGGCGGCATCCATTGGTCGCCGGACGGACAGCGCCTGGCGTACATCAGGGCGCAGGGTAGTCCTGAAAGGTCTAAATTCGAGACGTCGATTGAAACCTCTGACCTGAAAGGGGCGAACCGAACGGTTGTTGTGTCGGACCGGGAGCACCGGGTCGAAGATTCCTGCTGGCTTCCCGACGGGAGAATCGTCTATTCGCAGGAGGAATCTCTGCGCTCGAGTGACGCCAATGGCAATCTCTGGCAGATCGGGATTGATACCCATACGGCACCGACCGGCAAACCGAAACGCATTACCCAGTGGGCTGGATCTTACCTTGGGGGATTGAGCGTCAGTGGGGATGGGAAGCGGCTGATACTCCAGAAGACGACACTTCAGGCGCAGGTCTACCTGGGCGAACTCGCCTCAGGCGGGACACGCATGAATCCCCCTCGGCGGCTGACTAATGACGAAGCCTTCGATCTGCCCTCAGCATGGACGCCGGACAGCAAAGCCGTCTTGTTCCGATCAAACCGTACCGGCACACGGGGCATTTTCAAGCAGGGAATCAGCGAGGACACGGCTGAGCCTGTGGTCACGAGACCGCAAGAAGTCTACCAGCCGCGGCTTAGCCCAGATGGCGCCTGGATCCTCTACGTGGAGTATCCGAGAACACGAGCTAATCCCGCCCCTCCGGATCGCCTGATGCGCATCCCGGTGAGCGGCGGAGTGCCTCAGCTTGTGCTGGAGACGCGGGATTGGTTGAACTTCGCGTGTGCTCGCACCCCGGCAAGCCTCTGCATGATTGTCGAGGCGAGCCGGGATAAAACCCGCTTCGTGATCACGGCATTCGATCCGCTGAAAGGCAGAGGCAAAGTGCTGCGGACCCTAGACGCAGATCCCACGGTGGACTACCCCAACGCATTATCTCCCGACGGCGCTACGTTTGCGATTTCAAGAAGTGGAGAGGCGGAGATTCACATTCGCCTGCTTTCACTCTTCGGTGGCGCCGACCGCGAGATCACGGTGAAGGGTTGGCCGAACATCGCAGGTCTTGACTTGTCCGCTGACGGAAGGGGGCTTTACTGCGGGTCTGCCTCACCTCAAGGCTGCACTCTTCTCTACGTGGACTTAGAGGGGACTGCCCGCGTGCTATGGCAGTACAAGGGAAGGGGCAATGCAATTTGGGCTGTACCTTCGCCCGACGGTCGCTACCTTGCCATACCGGGAATCGGCAGCAACAGCAATGTCTGGATGGTGGAAGGTTTCTGAGCAGCGCGAGGGCTGTGATTGGAGCCGCCGTGATTTGCAAGACCATCTCGCACTACCGCCGGGGGAGCCGTTGGATGGGGATCGCGCTGGACAACTCTCCCCTGCTGGTGAAGAAGTCCTTTTCGGGAAGTTGGATGCTATGCGGGACCCTTGTGTTCGAAATCATTTCTTTTCGACTCAGGAGCGCACTTGCTCGCCTCGAACTCTCCTGACCGTCCGCTATCTAACAGAGTTGATGACCTCTAGAATTGACCTCTGCCGCGCGCAAAAACCCTCAGGGAGATTTTTCGCACGCTAGCTTGAGTGTAGGGCCGATCTTGTGAGCCGACGCTGTCGCAGGGCTCTTGAGAGCGAAGACAGTTCGCCCCTATCGTGATCAGGGACAAACGTTAGGCAGACAGGACCCTGTTCCGCCAGCCCGTGGATTCAGCCAAAGAATAAGAAGTACGCTGGAATTCATTGATGGGTGTATCGTGTGAGCTCGAAAAATAGAAATTTGTGTCTAGAAGTAGTGGGCGGGTTGGCACTTCGAGGCAGGTGAGCCATGTCAGTCGGACAGGGCGTGCTGTTGTTGCCGTGGTGTCCTTATGGCGGTATCCCGTCAAGTCAATGATGAGAGAAGCTGAATACCGCTGAGGTCACGGTGTGCGGGCTGTTCGGGGATCGAGCCTATGCCCTGGTGGACAGATCAACCGGGAAGGTCGCCAGCGCCAAGAATCCTCGGAAGTGGGCCAAGCTCTTCGACTGCCGGGCCGTTTTTATCGAGCCACCGCGCATCGGCGAGGAGATGCCGCCAGTCCGGTTCTCTCTCCCGGACAGCGGAATTGTCGGCAGCAAGCGGGAAGACCTAAATCAGATTCTTTCCGGCGTGCTTGACCGCCAGGTCACACTGGTGTCCGTAGCGCCTGAGACACCCAGCTTGGAGGAATACTGGCCGGACATCGACGGTCTCGCGCACAGGGAAACGGTCACCGATGAGGCGGTAGCTCTTGGCGCGCCGCCTGGCACGTTTTTCGATTTCACAAGCGATGCCTAGTGTCGGCATTTATGCCACCGTCGTCCGGGGTGGCACTATCCGTCGCGGTGATCCGGTCAGGCTCGAGTAAGGCATGAACGGGAAAGGCCATCCCCCTCTCCTTTCAGCATCTGGTGAGAAAATATCTTCTTTCCGAAGAGATATCCAGCCAGTCGAAAGGAGATCAGCCATAAACCACCGACGAAGGTCCTTAAACAGCGCCTCGATGCGGAGTTGTGTCCATTTGACCATCCTCGGTCAAAATGGGCAAACTAATCGGTTTGTGGGATTGACTCGCATCCCTCGCGCACTTAGTCTTTAAGCCTAGGAGTGCACTGTGGGACAAAATGGTCATGCGGACGTTGGTCTTCGGCAATACGTTACTGAGATCGCGCGTGAGTTGACCGAGCGAGTCGACCATCAGCGGGAAGTCTTGCTGAAGTATCTCGACGACCGCGAACAGCAGGGACAGGCCATCGATTATTGTCCGCTGATTGACTGTAGCCCGCGCCAGAAATATCGTGCGGCACTGCTCGATGCGATCCGGGTGATTGAAGAGACGCGGCGGTCTTTCAAGTCGCGGCAACTCGAGGAATTGCGCAAGCGGCTCGAAGGAGTGCTCGCCGAGGACGCGGGTCGGAAGTTGTAGGGCCTGGATTCCATTTCAAGCCTCGTTCCATTGAAGAACGTCTGACGGCCCCGGTTGAAGAGCGGGGAAGTGCGGGCGTAGCTGATTCTCCGTCGCCTTATTGAGGAGCGAAGCGGGGTTTCGGTTACGCCCGCTTTCATTTTCGCGCCAGATCGTTTTCACCGAATCACTAGTCGCCGCAGGGACGCTGCCGGAATCGAGCGGCGTCCCACTGTGGAGTGAAACATGAATATAGGCTATGAAGACCAGGACGCCAGTCAGTCCCGCAAGAGCAATGGAGGCCGGTGGGCCGAGCACGCTCGTGAGTGGCACTCGCGGCTGGCGATTACCGTTGCAGGATTGCTGGGCTTCCTGACACTCAGCGGCCTGTCGATTTGGCTGCTGCCCTTCAGCGTGGCGAATCAGGTGACGGTGTTCGCCCACACACTCGTGGGGCTGGTGTTCCTCGTGCCCGCCGCATGGTATCTGGTACGGCACTGGCGGCGTTACTGGCGCGACCCGCTCAGCCATCTCCAGTTACTTGGCTACATCGGCGCCGCCGTGCTCCTGCTGTGCCTCGTCTCGGGCGGTGTGCTGACCTACGAAGCGGCGGTCCACACTCGGATCAGGTACGGCTGGGACACGCTCCACATCGCGACCACGCTCGCGATTCTCGCGTTCGTCCTGCCCCACATTCTGCTCATCGTATGGCGCGACCGCCGGGCCAGTGCCGCGAGTGACAACGTAGTGGTAACGCGGGCCGCCGGTCGTTACGGCCAAGGAGCGCTCGTCCTCGCCGTCGTCTGCGTCGCGCTCGTCGCCGTCGCGTGGTTCGCCTACAACACCCCACGCCTCCGGAACCGCTTCCCCTCCGACTACAGTTACAAGTATGGCAAGGATCGCCCGTTCGCGCCCAGCCTCGCCCGGACCTCGACCGGCGGGGCGATGGACGACCGCCTGCTTTCGGGCTCGGCCTCCTGCGGCACCTCAGGCTGCCACCAGCAGATCGTTGAAGAGTGGCAATCGAGCGCCCACCGCTATTCCGCCATGGACGCCGGATTCCAGAAGGTTCAGATGAACATGGCGCAGCAGAACGGTCCCGAATCCACGCGTTATTGCGGCGGATGTCACGATCCGATTTCGCTGTTCTCGGGAACCAAGAACCTCTTCGTCGCGACGGAAAAGCTGACGTCGCTCCACGGATATCAGGAGGGCATATCGTGCCTCGCCTGCCACTCGATTCGCAAGGTCGACCTCAAGGGCAACGCCAACTACGTGGTTGTCGCACCGGTGCGTTACATGTTCGAGCTCGATTACGACCAGAATCCCCGGCCGGCCACGCGCTTCCTGCGCGACTTCATCATCCGCGCCTATCCGCGGCAGCACGTCAAGGACCTCTCGAAAACGCTCTTCAAGACGCCGGAGTACTGCGCCGCCTGCCACAAGCAGTTCATCGATCAGGAGATCAATAACGTCGGCTGGGTGCAGCTTCAGAACCAGTATGACAACTGGCGGCAAAGCCGCTGGAACCACCCCGGCGATCCGCGCAAGACCATCGAATGCCGCGAGTGCCATATGCCGCTCGTCGCGTCCACGGATCCTGCTGCCGGCGACGCGTCGGATTACAATCGCACGCCCAACGACGGCAGGCACCGCAGCCATCGCTTTGTCGCCGCCAACCAGTTCATGCCAGCGGTCCTGAAACTGCCCGGCTGGCAGAAGCAGTTGGAACTCACCGACCGCTGGCTCAAGGGCCAGTACGACATTCCGGAGATCGCCGACAAGTGGGCGCGCGGCCCCGCCGTGGGGATGGAACTGGTCGCGCCCGACGAGGTGCGTCCTGGCGAGAAGGTGGACGTTAAGCTGGTTCTGACCTCGAACAAGGTGGGACACGATTTCCCCACCGGCCCGCTCGACATCATTCAGGCCTGGGTGGAACTCATCGTCACCGACGACCACGGCAACGTGGTGATGCAGACCGGGACGGTCAACGCCAAGGGGTTCATCCAGCCCGGCACGTTCATGTTCAAGGCGGAGCCCGTCGACCAGAACGGCAACCTGATCGACCGGCACAACCTCTGGGAGATGGTAGGCGTGCGCTATCGCCGCTCGCTCTTCCCCGGCTTTTCCGACACCGCGGATTTCAGCTTCTGGTGCCCGCAGCTTGCCCCGGTACGCACCAAGAAGTTCCCGCAACAGTTGTCCTACGACATCAAGGTTCCGGGCAAAAGCGCCGGACAGTTGCACGTGACGGCGCGGCTTTGTTATCGCAAGATCGACCAATTCCTGCTGAACTTCCTGTTTGGCGAAAAAGCCGGACTCACTTCGCCGGTGACGGCCATGACGTCCGAGTCGCGCGTCATTAAGGTGGTTGGCGGCGAAGCCCCTGCACGCGAAAGAACTCGGGCCCAGTCTGGTGAAACTGCTCCGGCGCGAACGAGGACCCCGTGACGTTTACGCAGAGCCGCCGGCATCAGTTGATCTTGAAGCACACGCTGATCAGCGCCTCGCTGCTTTCCGTGGCTTCGGTCATCTGGTTCGTGGCGCGGCCGCGCGTCCGTCCTTACACCCCAGGCGAGGACGTGAAAGGCATCACCCGCGAACTCGACCGGGCGCTGCCCTCGGGCTACCCGGCGGTCCAGTTCACCAACGTCGCCCCGCAGGCGGGCATCAACTTCCAGCACTTTCAAGGGAAGCGCTCGAGCCAACTCCCCGAGGACATGGGGTCGGGCGCGGCGTGGGGCGACTACGACGGTGACGGCTATCCCGACCTTTATGTTGCCGACATTGCGGCGCCCCTGACTGCCACTTCCGAGCAACTCGCCAAGTCGCCCGGCGGCAACCGGCTCTATCACAACAACCGCGACGGCACTTTCACCGATGTCACCGCGCTCGCGGGCGTGGGTTACAAAGGACTCTGCAACGGCGCCGCCTGGGCCGATTTCGACAACGACGGCCGGCCGGACCTCGTGGTGACCTGCTACGACCATATCGTCCTCTATCACAATCGCGGCGATGGAACCTTCGAGGACGTGAGCCGCAAAGCGGGCCTCGATAAGTTCCACGGCTTCTGGACTGGCGCCTCGTGGGCCGACTACGATCGCGATGGTTACGCCGACCTCTACGTCTGCGGCTACGTGAAATACCACTACGACGCCCAGCTCGCCCGCAAGTCGTCCCGCCAGTTCACCGAGATGGTGCCGTACATGCTCAATCCGTCGTCGTTTGAACCCGAGCGCAATCTACTCTTCCACAACAACGGCGATGGAACGTTCACGGAGGTCGCGAAGCTGGCGGGCGTCGATGATCCGACGGGGCGCAGCCTCTCCGCCGCCTGGGCCGATTTCGATGGCGACGGCTGGCCTGACCTCTACGTCGCGAACGACATCTCCGAGAACAAACTCTATCTCAACCTGCACAACGGCCGCTTCAAGGACGTCTCGAACCAGGCGTGGGTCAACGAGTATCGCGGCTCCATGGGACTCGCCGTGGGCGACTGGGATCGCGACGGCGACCTCGACATCTTCATCACCCACTGGATTGCCCAGCAGTACGCCCTGTTCTCGAACCTGCGCTTCAATCGCGGGATCACCGCCGAGCCGGGCCGGCTGCGGTTCCAGGATGTCGCCGACATGGAAGGGCTTGGCCAGATGACGCTCGGCGATATTGGCTGGGGAACTTCGTTCTTCGACTACGACAACGACGGGCAGCTCGATCTGTTCACGGCCAACGGCAGCACCTTCGAGGATGAAAAGGATCCTAGCCACCTCAGGCCTATGAAGAACTTTCTTTTCTGGCAGAAGAATCCTGACGATGGCTTTTTCGAGGTGGGCGGGGTCAGCGGCGCGGTGTTTCAGGAAGAACACGTCGGCCGCGGCGCTGCCTTCGCGGACTACCTGAACAACGGCCGCGTCGGTATCTTCGTCGTCAATTACCAGGACCGGCCGTTGCTGCTGCGCAACGACGGCGGCGACCAGAATTCGTGGATCAAAGTGCGCCTGCATTGCACCAAGAGCAACCGCAGCGGCTTCGGCGCCAAAGTCGAGATCGAGGCGCAGGGCGAGAAACAGTTCCAGGAGATTGGCAGCCAGCCCTCCTACCTTTCTCAGAACTCGCTCGATGCTCACTTCGGATTGGGGCGCGCCAAGCAAGTCGACCGGCTGACCGTCCGCTTCCCAAGCGGAATCGTTCGCGAGATGCGGAACATTCCCGCCAACCAGATCGTGACCGTTGACGAATAGCTGCTCTATGAAGAAATCCCTGGCGCTCGTGGCCGCGTTCGTACTCGCCGCCTTCGGACTGATCGCCCTCAACCGGCGAAGAGCGGCGGAAAAGCTGCCGGAAGCCGCTCCGGCCGGCGCTGATCGCGAGCGCATCCAGACCTTCTGGGATACCTACAACCGGGCAAACGCGCTGCGTCTTAGCGGCGCGTATTCCGAGGCTGTACGAGCCTACCAGGAGTGCCTGCGCCTGAATCCGCAACACGAAGACTCGCTCTATTATCTCGGCGCCTGCCTGGAGGAAACGGGTGATTACGCCGAAGCGGCGGGAACGTATCGCAGACTAATCGAAGTCAATCCCGCGAGCGCCCGGGCGCTGGCCGAACTCGGGAACACGCTGTCGCTCGTCGCGCCGGGTGCGCCGGCGGATTTCAATCAGGCGCGTGATGCTTACGAAAACTGTATCCGGCTCAACCGGGAGCAGGCGGGACCGTTTCTGCGTCTGGGAACGCTCGAACTCAACCAGGGCCGCTACCTGGAGGCGCTCGAGGACTTCCGCATCGCCGCCGGATTCGGCTCCGCGGAGGGCAACTACCTCGCGGGCTACACGCTGTTCCTCCAGGGGAAATACCGCGCGGCGCTCGAGCCGCTCGAAAAGGTCATCAACGCCTACGCCAAGGATCGCAAGCTCTCGGGGCGCGGAGTGCTTTCCGAGGGGGACGTGTTGCCGGCCACGGGCAAGCCACTCACCGCGCTCGAAAAGTCCGGGCTGAAGTCGATCCTACTGCTCTACTGGACGGCCACGCGGCTGGGCGGGTATCCGGCAGAAATTCCCAAAGAGTTCCGCGTGACCCGGCCGTTGCCAAGCGACGCCGGGACGCTCGCGGCCGCGAATTCTCGCGTCTCCGGCGTGACGCTGCCCGCTGGCCGAGTGGTCTGGTCAGATGCCGATCCGCAGGGCCGTCGCTTCGCGGCGGTGGTTGGACCCGGGCAACCGGTGAGACTCTATCGGATCGACGGCGAACCGGGCAGCACGTTGTTTGACGTGACGGCCGCCTCCGGCCTCCAAGGCGTGCGCAACGTCTGGGACGCGGCCTGGGTGGACTACGACCGCGACGGGTATCCGGACCTCTACCTTATTCGCTCCGGCTTCACGGGCACGGGACGGAACGCGCTCTATCACAACGACCGGAACGGCAGCTTCGCCGATGTGACTTCGGCCGCGGGTCTCGCCGGCGAACGCTCGACGGCGCGCGCCTGCCTCGGCGACTTCGAGGGTGACGGCCGTCCCGACCTGCTCGAAGTGGGTGGCTCAGCCGGAGGCAAGAGTTCCGTCCGGCTCTTCCGCAACACCGGGCGGCGCTTTGTCGACGAAACCCAAGCGGCGGGCCTCGCGTCCACCGGCACCGCCGTCGATTGCACCCTAGCTGACACGGCACGCGCCGGGCGGCTCGACGTCTTCGTGCTCTTCTGGCATCGCGACGCTGTGCTCTTCCGCAATCAGGGCGGCGGACGATTCGCCGATGTCACCCGGCAGGCTGGACTCCAAGGCATCCGCGGGACGGGCTTCAGCGCGCTGTTCTTCGACTACGACCGCGACGGGTTCCCCGACCTGCTCGTCACCTCGCACGCTCCCGCCGAGGATGTCGCCCGCTCGCTCCTCGAGCCCCGTTACCAGGCCACTGAGTTCACGCCCCGCTTGTTCCGGAACAAGGGTGGCGCAGGCTTTGAAGAAGTCACTGCCAAAGTCGGCTTGAATCGATCCTACGGGACGATGCAGGCCCTGGCCCTGGACTTTGATGGTGACGGCTGGCCCGATCTGCTCCTGGCGAATGGAAGCTTGGATCGTGAACGCTTAGAGCCGAGCGTCGTGCTGCGCAATATCAGAGGCAGAGAATTTCGGGAGTGGTTTCGCTTGCCGGGTCGAGACCAGCCCGGTAACTTTGTCGGCGCGACCGTTGGCTTACTCAATGAGAACGCGATAGACATATTTCTCGCCAAGAACCCTGTCATGCTACAAACCACGTTGCGCAGGAGCTTTCAAGATTACAAAAGCCTTTGCGTTCGACTGGGTTTCCATTGAACCGGAGCCGGTTTTGGCGCTTTCGGCCTTTCCGTCGTGGGCCATCGACGGAGCCTGGCGCGATTCGCGTTACTCCACCTGCTGCAAATTGAGCGCGATCCGAACGCCATTCACCAGAACGATGCTGTGGTTGATCAGATCCTGGTTGGTGATCTCGTCGTCTCCGAACTGTCGGAGGTCCGGGAAAGGGCAAATGAACTCCAGCGCCTCAGACGAAGGCGTGGGCTTAGAGTTCAACTGGTTGATGACGGTGATATCGAGACCGGCGATTTCAGGGTTCTTGGGAACCTTATCGAGGATAGGGTGAAGCAGTGGGGCCAGGAAGAGATCGAAGCTTTGGGCGGCCCGCTTGTAAATCGACGTCGCGTTCTTGTCGAAGGCTTCCGGGTTCCGCAGGGTCAACTGGAGGTAGATTCGATTCCGAAAAATGACGAACGAGGGCGATGCGTAATCCACAAAGTGTAATCTCGAGACGCCCTCTTGAGCCAAGGCGTCAAGTTGCGCCCGATACTCCTTCTGAAGCACCTCCGCGTCGGCCTGACTAAATCCTGTGGCCGCCGGCGGTGGCGGATCTGCTCTCTCTCCCGCACGCGAACTGGGTGAGGCCGACCCATCGGCGCCCAGCGCCGTTGCTTCAGGCTTAGGCTTCAGCAGACCTGTCAGCGGATCCTTGTAGATTCTGGCCAGCCGCGTGTCCGAGCTGGACGTGGCCGGAAGCGTGTCCGAATCCGACGCGAGAGCGGGCGGCGGTGCGCTAGCGCGCTCAGTTTCGGCGACGGGAATAGGATCGCGCTCCCCCAATGCGAGCCCGAATTCCTTTCCGTTGACGTAGATCTCCGAACGGCTCAGGACATCCTGCCGTTGGGACTCGCGGTCGGCTAGGAGATAACTCGCGGCATCAACCCGGTTAAGGACCAACGCAACAATCTCCCTGCCTTCATAATCATAATTGCGAGTGCGCCTTCGCACATGCCACGAGATTTCAAAACCGTAAGAGTCGAAGCTTGCACCGGACGGAAAGGAGCCGGCGATAAGGCGGAGTAACGGGACAATGACGTCATCGAACACCCGATTTGCGCGCTGGTTCTCGGTCAGGAGGTCGGCGTTAAAGGCCGCGCCGTAGTCGCCGGACACTTTTAGGATCACCCGGTCGTGGAATTTCACGAACTCCAGCCCTCTCGTGTCCGCGCCGGCCACCTGCTTTGGATCCAGATTCGCGTACCGGTTCAGAACGAAAGGAAAGGGGAACTGCGTTTTGGCAATGGTATGGCTGATCGCCATGAGCTGTTTCAGATAGGTTTGCTCCGTTGCCTTAAGCTGTGGATCGGAGATTTCAGACGGACTGACCTGGGCAAGACTCGCTGACCACGGACCGCACGTCACCGCGCCGCCCACAACAATCATCCACATCAGCTTCTTGATTTTTTGCATAGGCGACTACTTCGCGGAGTAGCGCAGCCCAGGCCGGGCCGGAGGCTGGTACGGAGGCTGAGCTGTCGCACGAATGTACGCAATAACCGCTACAATCTCATCGTGAGTCAACGTCCGGCCCCAAGGTGGCATCATAGCTGACTTTCCCATTGCACTGCCGCCCAGCGTGATGGTGTTCTCGAGAAACTCGTCGCTCAGAGAGTTGAATGTTTCGCCATCGTTCATGAGCGGCGGGGCAGGAGTCAGGTTCGAGCGGTTGGAAGGTCCGGCTGGCGTGGCATCAGCGTGACACCACACACAGTTGCGATAGAACACGCGCTTGCCCTGTGCCTGTTGATAATTGAGCGGGACAACGCGTTGTGGATCACTTGGATCTGTTTCCACATCGTACGCTCTCAGGAGCGGGTCAGTTTTCGCCTCGACACTTTTCTTCCGGCAAGCAGGAAGGCTCGCGATGAGCAAGAAAACGAGCACGAGGAACAACGTGCGCTGCCTCATTGCCCTCCTGCCGCTGCGACGGTGCTGGCAGCCGACTTCGGCTGTCCGGCTTGTCGGAGCGTTAAAAGGTAGGCGGTCAGGGCCGTGACCTCTTGGTTGGTGAGCTCACGCCTCGGTTCAATCGTTCCAGGAACCAGAGCCTGAGAATGCCTCAGCCACTCCTCGATCCAGGCAGGGTTCATCCAGTTCCCGACATTGCTCAGATTGGGCCCGACATACCCCCCTGAGGATCCAATCGTGTGACAAGCTTGGCACTGGTATTTCACGTCGTATAGTTCCTTGCCAAGCACGGCCATTTGCGGCGTAAATTCCTTGCTGTTCACGCTTTCCAGGTTCACGTTCGGGCTCTGGAGAACCATCGCCAGGTAGTCCGCAATATCTCCGGCCTCCCGGTCTGTCATGTTGAACTGAGGCATCCGGAAGGTCAGCGTGGGACGCAAGGTCTGAGGATTTTTCAGGAATTCCACAATCCACTTGCGCTGAGCGCGGCTTCCTTCAAAGGACAGGTCAGGCGCGAGGTTCGAGCCGAAACCGTTGAAGCGATGGCAGGCGTAGCAGCGGTAGCGTTGGTAAAGCTCGCCAAACGCCCCAGCAGGACGGAATTCTGGACGAGGAGCCGGGACAATGAGCTTGGATAGACCGGCGCTTGAAGGTGTTCCTGTCATGCTCAGCAATGCCGTGGTAATAGCCGCGAGATCCGGTTCTTCCAAATGGTACTGGGGCATACGCGCTGCCCGATTTACGGAAAGCGGGTCCGTGATTTTTGCCTGGATGTAGGAGATCAGATTGCGAGGAATAGTTGAGTTGCCGAACTCGAGTTGCGAGACGTTCTTGCCGCCCAGATTGGAAAGCTCTGGACCGAAGTCCTTCTGCGGGCTTATCCCTTGGACCGAATGGCAGCCGGCGCAGCCTTTCTCGAGAAACAGACGGTGACCTGTGCGGACCTCGTCCGGCGTCGGACTCTCCAGTGCCGGAACGTCACTCAGCAGGTCAGGGTCAGTAAGCTTCGTCGTGATGTAATGAACGACCTTGTAGAGGTCCTCATCCGACCACTGGTAGCGCGGCATTTCGCTGAGCGGCAAGTAAGCTTGTGGATTGCGGAGCCACGCGGCCAACCAATCGGCGTTAACCTTGCTCCCGATTTTCGTGAGCTCGGGGCCGATGTCCCCACCAATCAACTTAGTTTCGCCGGCCCGGGTGACCGCCAGGGAATGGCACGTCGAGCAGAACATCTGGCGGAATCGCATTTCGCCTTGATCCACGAGGTCCGGCTTCTTTTCCCAGGCGGCCACGACCCGCGGATCAAACTTATAGGGTTCCACTGGCCTGCCCTGGAGGGAACTGAGGTAAGCCGACAGATCCCGGAGCTCCTGCTCGTTCAAGCGGAACTGCGGCATGCGTGGCTGTCCACTCTCGTACCCGTTGACGGTCACATTGCCCGAGCTATCCACCATGGTGCGTGGCTCTTTCAACCATTTGTAGAGCCACTCACGGCGCACCTTGGTTCCGATATTGGTGAGGTCTGGGCCGAGCATGGTGGGGCGCTCGATACCGGAAAGGCTATGGCAGCCGACGCAATTAAGTCGGGCGAGAAGTTGCCGGCCTCGGTTGAGCAAGGGCGCCTCGGGCCGCGTGTCGCGATGACACACGCCGCAGGAAGCCTGAATGTACCGCATGGGCAAGAGCGGTTGCTCCCAGGCGAGCGTCGTTTCATGGGCCTCGGCCGCCTCTGTCGCAGCGCCTTGGCCACGATGGCAGACGCTACAACCCCAATCTCTGACATGGTGCGGAATCGGGGGATGGGACCTGAAGGGTTGCGGTACGGACGGGTCCGCGAGACTGGCCTCGGTGATTCCCTGATGGCAGGTCGTGCACCGGTCGACGACGTTCATCTCCGGAATCCAGATCTGATCAATCTCGGGATGGTAGTCGGCAAGCAAGCGCCGCGTGTCAAACCGAGTCTGCGCGTAACGCACATAGCCGCGCTTCGACTGTTTCCACTCTCGACGCAGGTCCTTTACAGGCGAGACGGCAAGAACAGCTACGAACATCACGCTGGATAGCGCGAACACTAAGCGCATGCCGTGCGAGATCTTGCCCATCTCTTCGTCTTTAGAAGACATGCCCTCTCCACGGCCAAACCCACGACCATCCGGGGCCTCGGAAGAAAGTGCCGACGAGCGTCAGGACCACGGACACCGTAATGAACCAGGTCATCACCCACCACGAGACGGGCCGGATTCGCAGGAACTCCATCCTCGGGCGGCCACCTGGCTTGAGGAAGAAGGAGAACAACAACAAGCCCCCGACGGCGAGCGACGGCGCCAGCACCGTCCAGGCGCGAAAAATCGCCAGGAGAATCACCAGCGCCACCAGGGTCGAGAGAAAAATCCTGAGGCGCCGGGCACGGTTCGCTGCCCACAGCGGCTCACCTTGAACGTTCACATCAAAGTAGGGGATGACAATCAGAGCGAGCACCACCAAGGTCGGGATGATGATCCCGGCCACCAGCGGCGGAAAGTAGTGGAGCAGTTCCTGCAAACCCAGGAAGTACCATGGCGCTTTGGCCGGGTTGGGCGTCAGCAGCGGGTCTGCCAATTGCTCGAGCGGAGCATCCCAAAGGAGGGCAATAGCCACTAGCACGATCACCATGATCTGGAATGCGATGCTCTCGCGCAGGAGCAGGTGGGGATAGGACATCCATTGCGGCCCGACATCCCCCTTGACCTTGGCCGAGGTCTTCTTGGTAATGAAGACGATCCGCTGGGGATTCTTCACCGCGTCGGAGCCAAACCCTGCCTCGTAGTTATTCTTCTTTTCCACCCTCTTCCTCTTCCACCTTTTGTTGCACGCTCAAGCCGCCATCTTTCTGGACTCGCCAGAAGTGGACGCCGATCAGGACGACTGCGACCAGGGGCAGGATCACACAGTGCAGCACATAAAACCGCAGCAGCGCATTCTCGCCCACTAGGTTTCCGCCCAGCAGCAGAAACCGGATCGGCTTGCCTAAGGCCGGCATCGCCGAAATGATGTTGGTTCCCACGGTGATGGCCCAAAAGGCCAACTGGTCCCAGGGCAGGAGATAGCCCGTATAGCTCAGGAAAAGCGTGATCAGAAGCAGTCCGACCCCCACCACCCAGTTGAACTCGCGAGGCGGCCGGTATCCTCCGCGATAGAAGACGTGGAACATGTGCCAGAAGACGGCGACGACCATCGCCTGCGCGGCCAGGCGGTGAAGATTGCGCAGGAAAACCCCATTGGAGACGACGAAGCGGAGGTCCTTCATGTCGCGATAGGCCTGTGGGACCGCAGGATGATAGTAAAGCATTAGCAAGATTCCGGTGATGGTCAGGACTACGAAGAGAAAGAAGGTGGCCGATCCGAGATAATAAGTGGCGCGAACGCGCAACGACTGCTGCCGAACCTTCGCCGGCAGGGCGTGCAGGAAAAAGTTGCCGAAGATCGCCAGGCTGCGCGTTCGGTTCGTGTGCGCCGGATCACGTCGAAAGATGGATTTCCAAACGCGGGTCGAACGCAACCGTTCGAGTGCATGGTCGAGCGAAGTAGTGGCCACCCTTGTCCTCACACTCTTAGAGTCTGGCTAGGTTTGACCGTTTCGAGCTTATTGACCATCAACTCACCGTCAACGGTCAGTGTGATCGAAAAATGTGGTAGGGGACGTGGCGCCGGTCCCTCGATCTTCGTGCCGTCACTGCGAAACTTGCTTCCGTGGCAGGGGCAGGCGATCTGGTTCGCATCCGGCTTCCACTGGGTGATGCAGCCTAGATGTGTACAAACAGCCGAGACTGCATAGAAGCCTTGTTCCGTGCGCACGATATACACCTGCTGCTCGTGGAGATAGGTGACCGAGTTCACCGGATACAGGTCTGGATTACCGGCGCGAAAGGTGGAAGAAGGCTCAAACAGCACATTGGGAGAAAGGTACCGATAGGTGATGACCACCGCGCCCAGCCCGGCGATGCCGAGGGCACCCACCGCCACCTCGTTAAGAAAATCGCGACGGCTAGTGCTGATTGCTTGAGCTCCCAGCGGCTTCGGAGCCGGGGATTTATCGGATTCGCTCATATTCTGGGCCGCATCTCAGCCACTGGAGTTTCGTCGGGGTTCAGGTCGAAGACCTCGAACCCTTCCATGGTAATCGTGTGGGCCGGGCACCGCTCGGCACAAAGACCGCAGCGGATGCACAGGGTCTCATCCTTTGCCATCACCGAGCCTTCGCCGGCCGGGAGATCCGCGGCTTCCAGGTGGTGGAGTGTCCCCCCGTGGAAGGCTGCCTCGGAGGCCATGCGAGCCTTGGTCTCGTCCGAGAACCCGATCTGACTCAGAGGTACCAGAGTCAGGCAATTCTCGGGGCACACTTCCACGCACCCGCCGCACAGGATGCATTCCGTGCCTTCCGCTTCGTTGCCCTCGAAAATGGTGTTCACCCAGCAGCGAAGGCAGCGCGAAGCCTCCCGCTGGGCCTGCTCCTCGGTATAGCCCGATTCAACTTCCGCAATGCCTGTCCGGCGCTCCAGCGGAACGGTGGGGACCGACAGCCGGGAATAGGCGTCAAAGTTCGCAGCCATCTGATGGTGGTCGAGCACGGTGATCTCGACGAACTTGGGCTTGGGCTTCCAGGCCGCGCCCGAAAGATAGCGGTCGATCTGCTCTGCCGCTTTCTTACCGTCGGCCACGGCACTGATGATGAGGCGCGGGCCGAAAGCGATGTCACCGGCGGCGAAAATTCCCGGCGCGGTGCTCATCAGAGTTTCCGGGTCGATCTTCACGGTGCCCTGACGAGTGGTTTCAATACCGTCCGCTGGGGTGATAAACGAGAGGTCCGACGCCTGACCGATCGCGAGGATGGCGGTATCGCAGGGAATGACACTTTCCGTGCCGGGCTCGAAGGTGGGGTTGAACCGGTGCTGCTCGTCGAAAACGGAGCGGCAGCGGATCGTCTCGAGGCCGGTGAGTTTGCCGCCTGCGCCAATGAAGCGCCTAGGACCGAGAGAGGGATGAATCTTCAGACCCTCCTGCAGGCCCTCCTCGATTTCTTCCTCGAAGGCAGGCATCTCCTGGCGTGATTCCAGGCAGACCAGATGGACTTCGCGGGCGCCCATCCGCAACGCGGCGCGCGAAACGTCCATCAATTCCTTCATGGCGACTTCCAGCTCACTCGGAGCAAGGCTGTCGGGCAAAAGGGAGCTTGCGAGGGCCTCGAGCGTCAGGCTTTGTTGTTGGCGAAGGGCAGAACGCGCCACGTCAATGGCGACGTTGCCCCCGCCGATCACCACGACTCGTTTGCCGATGGAAAAGCGATAGCCGAGATTGACGTTGAGCAGAAAGTCTATGCCCTTCACGACGCCATCCAGCTCGGTCCCCGGCACCGGTAAATCGCGGCTGCGATGAAGTCCCAGAGCAAGCAGGATCGCCTTGAATCCTTGTTGTCGGAGGTCAGCCAGCGAGAAATCCCTGCCCAGACGGGCGTTGACGCGCAGTTCTGGGCCGAGGTCGAGGATTTCCCGGACCTGCGCCTGTAAAACGTCTCGCGGCAAGCGATACTCGGGAATGCCCAGACGCATCATGCCGCCCGGCACCTGCGACGCTTCAAAAACCGTCACCGGATACCCGAGCAGCGCCAAATCGTGCGCAGCGGAGAGTCCCGCGGGCCCGGAACCGATAACGGCCACTTTTTCAGTGTGGGTCATCCGCGGCTTTTCTGGAAACACATCGATCGGGTGGCGCGACTCCGGCCCATAGCGCTCGGTCACGAAGCGCTTGAGCGCACGGATCGAAATCGGGGCGTCGAGCAGCCCTCGCCGGCACGCGGTCTCGCATGGGTGGCCGCAAACCCTGCCACAAATCGAAGCAAAAGGATTGGGGGCGCGAGCGTACCGGTACGCTTCTTCGTAACGACCCTCCGCGATCAGCGTGACGTACCTTCCCGCCTGCGTATGCACGGGGCAAGCCTTCATGCAGGGAAAGTTCGACTCGAGCCATTCAAGGTCCACGAGTTTGGAACGCGTTGTCATCCGCGGAGGGTCCAGCCCGGATTCACCTTACCTTTTCACCGTGATCTCGACTTCGGCTGAGCCGCCTGACACGTCAACAGCCTGGGTTGAGGGCTTCCCTTCTTCGCTCCAGGTCTTCAGCGTGTATTTCCCCGGAGGGATGTCCTTTATTTCGAAAGCGCCATCCTTGTCGGTTACGGCAAAGTACGGCGTCGGGACAACGACGACATAGCCGGACATCTCGGGATGCACGTTGCAGAGGAGTGGAGCAGTCCCGAGGTCGTTAAACTGGAACGATTTCTTGACTCCCTTGGGCCAAGTCCCCATGTTGTGGGCCAGCTTTTTATTACCGCTGATCGACGGCCAATAAACGTTGTGTCCAACGGCGTCGCTGTTCAGGAAGTCCACCGTCGTCCCCTTCGCCACCACCACAACGTGGGGAATGAAAGTCATCTTGCGCTGATCGATGACAACGTGTTGGATAGGCGGGTCGAAATTCTTGCCGGGTATCGCATCAACATAGACCGCGATGTTCTCGGCCGAGCGGATCCCCTGAACCGTCACTTTGCCTTTGACCTCTCCGGCCCAACTCAGGGCGGCAAAAGCCAGAGTGGCCATTAATGCGGTCACGAATAGAAGTATCGTTCTGAGAGTTTTCATGCTTCGCCTCTAGATTTTCGAATGTCACGTGGCCCTTACGGACCATCGTGCGTTCAGCCTAAAAAGAATAGTCGATGCCGGTCGCGAACCCGTTGGGTCTGAAGAACTGATCGGAGTTCGGGATCGGCTGTTCCCAGCGGCGCTGATATTCAAACGCCACCTTGATATTGCTGCGGACCAGAAGCTGCACTCCGGGACTGAAACGGTTGCGTGAATTATGGCGGGAGAGGGCGTTCAAGAAATCGGTGGGCGAGTTCACCACATCATAGCGCATCAACCCAATGACCCATGGATAGAACCAATACTCCGCCTGGGCAAATCCCCCGCTGAAAGTGACTGGAGGGCCTGGAACGAACCCGATGACCGTATTGTCCTGTGATACCAGCACGTGATTCTCGTCGTGACCGTACATCCCCAATCCGTAAAATTCGAAGTTGCGATACTTGAACCGAAAATCGGATCCCAGGCGATAGAAGGGCTCTTGAATTGTCCCCAGATTGGAAAAGAGTGTCCGATCTGCATTTAGCGCATTGCGTCCGTAATAGTAGAAAGCGCCGAAGCGGATAGAAGTGTGATCCCGGGGGCCAGTGGGACCCGCGGCACGCACCTCTTTGCGAACGCTCGCATCGCGTTCCAGGTTAAAGCGCTGGGAGATGCGGACGTAGATGTCCTTCGAGTTGCGCAGAGCCGGTCCGTTGTTTGAACCGTTCACCATCGCGACGGACCAAGTGAAATTCCCGTCGTTCGGGTAACCTCCGATCTCGATACCGCGCTGGGGTATCCCGAACGCGAAGGGATTGTTGGTGGTGCCCTGAGAGGCCGCAACGCTGGTCTCACTGTAGATATCATAAGGCGTGAGGTCGATGCTGCGGGCCTGGGTAAAGGGCAAATCAAGTTCGAATTGACCCATGCGCAAATTCAGAGTGTCCTTGGGCAAGCCGATGTAGTGTCCAAGGTCGTTCACCTTGAGGTACCCGTCTCCCAAACCGGCTGCGTTGTTTGCACCGCCCGCCGAGATATCGTTATCGACCCAGAAAGAGAGCGTGGGTCCCAGGCTGCCGGCGGCGATGATTGTGAAGGTGTTCGGGACAAACAAGTCCGTTCGAGGCACAAAGCCGATGGATGGAGGCTGTTTGCTGCTGTACATAGCGAACCCGGAATATCGGAAGCCGAGCGGAAGGCTTCCGGGAATCTCACCGGGATAGACCGCCTTCGGGAACGCCTCTCGTTGCGCCTTCGCTCCCAGGAGCACGGGAAGCTCTTTCACAAAGCTTTCATCGTCCTGGGGGAACTTAAAACCATTCTTCTTGAAGGCCTCTCCGAAGTCGTTAAGTTCGGGATAGTCGTTGTGACACGTCGAACAGGAGGTTTGATATTTGCGCGCAAACGCTGGAATGGCCAAGGTGCGTGGTGTCTGAGCGAGCAGCAAATAAACCAAGACGCTCACGCCTAGGGCCCCAAGAAACCCAATCCCGGAACTTCGAATGGTCCGCACGCCGTCCCCTCGACTTTCTTAAGAGTTCGCAGGGCGTACTGCCTGAACCCCGCTCACTTCAAAGGCACTGGGTCACTTCTGCTCTCGACGGGCCGCAGAATAGTTGAGCTGCATGGCGAGTTCCTCCAAGCTGACCCGGTTGAAGGCTTCGTTGCTTGAGGCCGCGGTTTGCCGCCAGATCCGCAAGACCGGGTCGTTGCTGCGCTCCTCGTTGCGATCGGACGGAGAGGAGAGAAACTCCACCACTTCACCAATGCGGATGCGGCGGGGAGTCCTTCGCAGCCAGAATCCGCCCTTCGATCCGCGGCGCGAAGATACGAAGCCTCCCCACGCCAGCAGATACAAGATCTTCGCCGTCTCTGCCGGAGGGATTCCCGTGCATCGCGCGACCTCGCGTGCACAAACAGGGCCTTCGGCGGTAGCCAGAAAACACAGGCTCTTGAGTGCATAAAGAGCTCGTTTCGGCAGTTCCGGCCAAGCCACCGAATCCTCCTTTTCGGGGTGCATTGTCCGGAATGAACGAAGGCCCTGCAGTGACTGACGTCACAGCCTCATGTGACGCCAGTCACAGACCTCCAAATCCGAATGAGCACTGGGGTCGTGCCGACGCGAGCTCTAGGGAGCTCTGAAGGTGAAATTCGCGGTCGTCGATTCCTTCGGCTTCACGGTGACTTTTTGTTGTTGGGTTCCGAAGGTTGCGGTCCATGCCTCGATGGTGTAATCACCGGCGGGAAGTCCCTTCAGGGTGAACGTCCCCGTGTTGCCAGTCACCGCATAGAACGGGTTGCGAGTCACGCCGATGTAGGCCTTCATCCAAGGGTGTTGCTTGCAGTTCACGGGGATCATGATTTCGGGGCGCGTGAACCTCTTACTTAGAGGGGCGCCACCTGGCGTTTGCGATTGGTTCCACTCGCGGTTTTCCTTGGACATGGCGTGAACGTTGTGAGTCGTGGGGTCGCTCGACAGAACGCGTAACTCCTGCCCAACCATCATGCCCAGCACGTGGGGCTGGAAGAGGCACCCCTTCTGGTCCAAGATCGCGGGATTCCTGGGAGCGGCAGAGCTATATTTCTCGGCTCCTTCTTTGACATAAACAAAAACGTTGGGCAAAGTTCCGTCGGTGTTGACTTTGCCGTCTTCCGCGTAAAGGGGCTCGGAGTGCCTCGAAGCGCACAATGGGTCTTTATCCATGAAAATCCGTGGCAGTTGTGGCGGGTTTCCTTCCAATACCACCTTGCCGGTTATCTCACCCAGCGCGGCATGATCGATGGGAGTCGCCTGGTCGGTTGGCCTTGCCGTTCCTGGCGTCGCCGCCCTTTCCTGTTGGCCGCATCCAGCAACTAGAAGTGAAGCAGTCAGAGTTACGAAGCAAACGATTCGGTTCGAAGTCATCGTCAAGACCCCCTTTGCCCGCCTTCTCTCTGCCTGGAGGCACGTTTGCAGCTCGATTCGATACAGGAAGTCTGGCTGTCTGCGTACGTGAACGCGCTCTGCATTCTGTGAGTGAGCATCGCCACGGGACTGTTTCCTTCCGTCTCCTCACGGACCGTGATTTCCGAAGGAATCATTCACTGGTCGGGCGAGGCTACACGTTCCTGGGGTGGCATGTCAGTGAGCGTTATCACACTGAGGTGTGACCCTCGTCACAAGTTGAGATTTTCGCTTATGCCTTGAATTCTCCTAGATTCCTCGGGTACCGTGATTTGTCGCGGCGCGGTCGGTCGCTTCCCGCCGCGCTGTCGAGGGTCGAAGTTTCCTCACAGCAAGCGGACCCCAACCCTGACGCCGGTAAACGCACTATAATCACCCTGCGACTGGAGGAACGCCCAATGGAAGCCGAGAGCAAGACGTTCAACCCTGGAACGACACAGCCGTCGTCCGGACAGTTCCCGCCAGGAACAAACTCTTCAGACCGGCGGTCGTTTCTCGGGTGGCTCCTGGGTATTTGCACGCTGAGCGTGGGCGCCTTGCTCTCCGTACCGCTGGTGCGGTTTGGCCTTTACCCGCTGCGCGTCAAGACCACCGAGACTTCCTGGTCCGACTTGGGCGATGAGGGAAAGTTCGCTCTGGTGACTTCACCGGTCAGACGCCTGATCACCGTAGAACACCTCGACGGTTGGCGCAAGGCCGTGTTTCAGAGAACGGTCTATGTGACCAAGGGTGCGGACGGGCAGACCATCGTGCTCTCGGCCGTCTGTCCTCACCTCGGTTGCTCGGTTCCGTGGAACGAGGCACAGGGTCAGTTCATCTGCCCCTGCCATGCCGGGGTGTTCGCGCGCGACGGCAAGCGAATTTCCGGTCCGCCGCCTCGTGGAATGGACACACTGGAAACCACCATTAAGAACGGGCGGCTGATGGTGCGGTACCAATATTTCCGCCAGCTTGTGCGCACCAAGGAAGTGGTGGCCTAGTTCTTCACTTGGAGTCGTTCTCGATGTCTGACGCTGCGGCGGATAACCGGTCCATCAAGCCCAAGCCAGGTAAGGAACTGCCGCAACGCATCTACACCTGGATCGATCACCGTACTGGTCTCGACAAGCTGCTGCACCAGGCCCTGGACGCACCTATTCCGGGTGGCGCGCGATGGTCGTACGTTTTCGGCTCAGGGCTTCTTTTTATCCTCTTGTCACAGATCATCACGGGAGTTTTTCTGGCGCTGTATTACCTGCCTTCGGCGGACCGCGCCCACACTACGATCGCCTACATCGTCAAGGAAGTAACGTCTGGAGCGTTCCTTCGCAGTCTCCACGCCTACGGATCTAGCGCCATGGTCATCCTGCTGATCCTTCACTTGACGCAGACCTTTCTGTATGGCGCCTACAAGAATCGGCGCGAACTGCTGTGGCTATCAGGCTGCGCCCTCTTTGTCCTGGTCCTCGCAATGGCCTTCACAGGCTATCTCTTGCCCTGGGACCAAAAGGCCTATTTCGCGACCAGCGTGGGTACCAATATCGCGAGCGAGTTTCCGTTCATCGGTGATTGGCTTAAACGGTTCATTCGCGGCGGCAGCGACATGGGTACGCTGACGCTTTCGCGCTTTTTCGTGGCCCATGTCTTCCTCATACCGGCCGCCATTTTCGCCCTGTTCGCTCTTCACGTATACCTGTTCCGGAAGGCGGGCGCGGCGGGATCGGTCAGACCGGATCTACAGGCTCCCCGACTTACGACCGAGAGCTATTACCCGCGACAGTTGCTGATGGACCTGGGGTTCGCGGTGGTTCTCATCGCCGCGCTGGGAATACTGGCTCATTTCAGACCGGTGGAGCTCGGCCCGGAGGCCAACCCCGCGGACACGCGGTACGTGCCACGTCCGGAGTGGTATTACCTTCCGATTTTCCAGTGGTTGAAATACTGGCCCGGTTCGCTCGCCTTTCTGGGCATCGTCGTCATCCCCTCCAGCATCACTGTTTTGTTCGCCGGCCTGCCCTTCATCGACCGGCGCAGGGAGCGGCGCCCGTGGAAGCGCCCGGTTGCGGTAGGGAGCTTTGCGGTTGTCCTGCTATCGCTTTTCTGCCTGGGCGTGCTCAGCCGGTTGAGCGACCGCCACGACCACGCCATCGCAGCTCAATTGGCCCACCAGCGCCAAGAAACGAGGCGGTTCATGCAGGCTCCCTTCGAACCTGAGATGGCTGAGGCTTCACTCGCCGCCGCCAATATCGCGCTCGTCGACCCCTTCGCGGCAAAGGGAAAGGAGGTTTACGAGATGCAGTCCTGTGACTCCTGCCATGGCGACAACGGAAGGGGCAGCGCTGAGGGGCCCAAACTTATAGGGATCAGCACGAAATTCCAGCCCGACCAACTGGAGGCGCTGCTGCGACATCCAACGCGGAAAATGATCGATGGCGGCATGAACGCCGTTGTCGTGAACGACCAGGAAATCAAGTCGCTTATCGCCTATGTCAACTCCCTGAAATGAGTCGCGTGAAGAGGAACCGGAAGGGGTACAGACCTGTTCGCGCGTCGTCGATAGCAGGATGTGCGGAAATCGTGTGTTTTCGAAACAAACTGCATCCTCGATTTCAGCGCTGTGGGTTCAGTGGCTTGCAGCGGCAGGCGCACTACCCTTTTTGACACGGCCTTTGGACTCGCGAAATCAGGAAGCAGGCCGTGATGGGGGCGCCGCACCCCCTCCGTTGCAAGGTCCGCTCGGGAGTGCGGAGACACCTGCGGATGTCGCATCGTTTCGGAGCGAGTGTGACCGAATAACAGTCGGGAAATCAAGGTTTTACCGCACCCACGGAGCACCACGATGCAGTATAGTACGTAAGTAATTACAAGGATCTGTTGCGGCCCGCAGTGATGTGTGCGATTCGTCCGCCGAGTCAGTATCGGGGACTGCGCGGTTTCTCGACGGGCGTCGAAATGGGGATCGTGCCCGTCGTCGGAAGATGTCACTCGCCGGCTTGAGGCGTTCTCTCTCTCATGGGCCTGACGGCGGGCGGCGACTGCGCCTCGGAACTTACAGTTCCCCTCTCCCTAGGCGCGCCATCGGAATCGCGCCGACTGTCCTGTTTGAGGCAGTGCTTGACTCCGGACCGGCACGTTGAGGGAGTGCCTTATCGCGTCTGCGGGGCAGAGGCGCGTGGCCAGCTTGGGAGTGAGGAAACACTCCTGGCTCACCGCAAGGCATGCCGCTGTGAAGCTTCACACAGGCCTTCTAAGCCACCGGCGAGCCCAGGGTGTAGGAAGTTGCTGGCGACCGAGTTCCGAGAATGGAGCGGCATCGACGGGCTTCGACGCCACGCTAAACTGTCCTGAACGGAGAGAGTCGAGAAGCAGGCTGGACGGGAGGCTGCCCGGCCAAGGCTCAAAAAGACAAGAGAAACTCCCATGCCGGAAGGACGGGCGCTGTTCAATAATCTGTATTTTTCCGGTGGCGCCACCTTCCGGGACCACAACTTCAGCGATTTTCTGGATGGTGTTGATCAGCACCGGGAACGTTCAATTGTTCTTGAAATCCAGCGCCATTATGAAGACCCCCGCGGCGGGCTCCCGCCCCACGTGGACGCCATCTACCGGTGCACACTATCGCCGCCGACATGCGGCAGCTTTATCCGGGCTCATTCTGCCTTGCCCGTCGACGAGCGCGATTACTACCTCAGCAAACTTTTTCAATTCCTGTATCTGCACTGAAGGCCCGCTATCGCCTGGACGACGACGGTGAGCGGGTCGTCAAAGACACCCTGGAAGGATTGCTCGATCGAGTACCCGACGACCTTTTGCGGTCGTTGTCTGGCTTCGATTGGGAGGGTTTTTACGCAGACACGCGATCTCATCCACTCGAGGCAACCCTCGGGAGAATCTTGCGACATTTGCCGAAGGTGCGGCCCGATGCTCGGAGGGTTGCTGCAACGGGAAGAGACCGCCCAGTGGCACCCTTCCGAACGCCGCCCGGGGCTACTTGGAGCGACCTCAAGATTCGATTCACCAGCGATCTGAGGGTCCGCATCACTCTTCCCCAGGTTGACGAGGTAAGAAACTTTGTCGAGATGGGCTTCGAAGACCGGAGGGGTAAGGGGGAAGTCTAAACCGGATTCGAGCTGGGATCTCCTCCGGAAGTTAGCCGAAACGAACGGGCTTCTTCAGTGTTCGCCAGAGGTTGATGGTGTTCCTTGGCGAAAAATAGAAACGCGAGTCCAAACCACCCGGCGAGGACTGCATGCACTCTTTGGAATCCCAGGAAACCCGATTGAATACGAGCGGCGGAGCAAGTGCTACCGGACAAGATTGAAGATCGAATTTCCCGGCGCGGACCGCCTGTAGCTCGCCAGCGAAATTTCAGCGAGATGATTACGCCTCCCCCGCAGGAAATCTGCAAAGCCCCAACCCCCTACTTCCAAATAGGTTAGCAACTGTCCCCGCTGTCATTCCTCGGCTCGAGCCGGCCCTCCGGCAAAATTTCGCCATTATGCAACAGCACAGGATTTGCGAGGTAGTCGTGGCGGTCGCACCGTACGCTCGGGTTACACTTCAGAGCAGAACTGCGATCCGCAGCTTGAGGAGAATCCCATGGCAATAAGCGCGGGACGCGGTTCCGAGCCAAGCGGCTTTGAGAATGCCGGGCAAGTCGATGAAATGTATACGGCGCAGGAACTCCACCGCCGCTTGAAAATCAGCGTTAAGACCATTTACGGCTGCGTTCAGGCTGGACGTATTCCTTACGTCCGGATCGGGTCCAGCGTCCGCTTTCCGAGGCGACAAATTCTGGAGTGGATCGAGCAACAAAGCTACCAGCCAAGGCCAACCCATGGAAGCCCAACAAAAAAACCCTAGACAGCGGTGGTCAATCAGCTGCCGGCACTGCTGTGAGAGGTGCCGCATCCCGCTCATTTACTAGTCGTACTAGCCATAACTAATTGGGTTCACAGGGAAATCTGGGTTCCAGAGAGACTGGATAGACTCAACGTAATATCATGATAAAAATGACGTTATCTTAGTTCTCAGCAACTTAGCTGCAAGTCAGGACTCGAATCCCACCCTCTCCGCCAGCTTATCTTTTGTCTTTTCAGATAGCTGCCGACCCGGCGTTTCTTGCGTACCTTTAGCGTCCCCTTCATTGGAAGGAGCAATCAGTGATGGACGAAGGAAGGGCAAGGGACCTGACCCCACTGGAGAAGGCTAAGAAATATCGGAATGACGAGACTCGCCGAGGGATTCGCGCCACGACACGCGGACTCATGGTGAGGAAGACAACCGGGTAGCTTTTTGGGCAAATGTTTTCGGCGCTCAACGCACTGGGGCGCTGAAACGGGCGCTACCTGGCACGAAAACCCGAGACGCACGGGTATTAGCGAAATGCCATCATACTCAAGAGGAAGGATTCAATCTGCGTCAGGTGGCCTATTGGAGCAACGCACACCTTCCGCCAGCGTTTTCGTCCCCATCCAAGAGTTTCAGAGGACTCGGCCCGTTCCTTGTCTGAGCGAAACAATCTTATCGGATTCAAGATTGGTCCAGAGTTCCGTGAGACCGCCTGGCCAATGGACCATCACACCTTCGAGTTGCGGGCTATCTCCTAGCCCAAAGTGGACGCGAACGTCGCTGGCGCTCAAGTAACTCGAGTCTGCATGAACCCAGCGCCACAGAGGTTTCTGTCCCCGGCGCAAGACGGCGACGCGGGCGCCAACCCCGAAGCGATTGGTTTTCGGCGCCTCGAGCTTGACCTCAAGCCAATGGTTTCGCGAGACAATCTGATTCCGCAACAGCCGCACCGCCCCGTTATTATTCGTAACTATGATGTCCATCTTGCCGTCATTATCGATGTCCCCGAACGCGGCCCCGCGGCTGACCCCCGGAAGCCTGAAGGCCGGCCCGGCGATGCTTGAAGTCTCCCGAAACCCTTTCCGATCTCCCTGGTTGTGAAAGAGTTGGTTCTTTTGAGCGAAAGGAAACGGCTTTCCGTGCTCCGATTCCATCCGCGTGACGGCGCCATTGGCCATGAACAAATCCAGCCAGCCATCATTGTCGTAATCGAACCAATTGGCGCCGAAGCCTGTGAAGCCAAAAGTGGCTTGCGCCAATCCGTACTGGGCGGTCATGTCGTCGAATTCCCCTTGGCCATTATTGATGAAAAGGGTAGCACCCTCACCGGCGAGGTTAGTTACGAGGATATCCAGGTTGCCGTCTTTATTAAGGTCCTCAACGGAGACGCCCATGCCCGCTTTCGGCAAGCCGTCGACGCTCGTAGCCACACCCGCTTCCAGCGCCACATCTCGAAACGTTCCGTTACCCTGGTTCAGCCACAACCGATTCGGAGCCGTGTCATTGGCAACGAAGATATCCGTGCGGCCGTCGCCGTTGAAATCCGCACAGACCACGCCCAGCGCAGGTCCATAGGAAGATCCGATGCCCGAGGACTCGGTCGAGTCAGCAAATGTCCCGTTCCTCAGATTGCGAAAGAGGCGAGAGGGTACGGCTTGATAAGCCTTCGGAGTGCAGTAATCGAGCTCACCGGTCGGGCCGTAACATCTCTTGTTCCCCTGAACCGTGAAATCGACATAGTTACCCACAAACAGATCGAGCCAACCGTCGCCGTCGTAATCCAGCCAGGCCGCACACGTACTCCAGCGCACGTCGTCCACGCCCGCTTGACGCGTGACGTCGGTGAAAGTCCCGTCACCGTTGTTGTGGTACAGAACGTTGTGGCCGAAGTTGGTGACGTAGAGGTCCTGATAACCATCGTTGTCATAATCCCCGACGGCCACGCCCATGCCGTAGCCGATGTGACCTACACCTGCCCTCTCGGTCACGTCGGTGAAGTGCAGACGCCCGGTTTCCGCAAGGTTGTTGCGAAAGAGGCGATTTCCTGGTCTCCATCCAGGAGGCGGAGGGAAGAGCAGCTTGCGGCGAGTATCGAGCGCTGTTCCCTGGATCAGGTAGACATCGAGGTCGCCGTCGTTATCGTAGTCCAAAAGCGCGACGCCCGCGCCCATGATTTCCGGCATGTAATATTCGCCCGTTGCGCCGTTGAAGTGATGGAAGTCGAGACCCGACTCTGCGGCAACATCACGGAAGATATCGGGTTGCCGGGAATTACTCTTCGGCAGCGCGCGCTTCTGGAGAGGTAAAGAACTCCAAGCGAGGTAGGCTTTGAGTATTTCGCGCCGTGTCACCCGATTCGTCCTCGTCCGTCGCTTTGCGCTATCGCGATGAATCCTGGCGGTCTCGAGTCCGCGCCCGAGCGTCGCATCGGCGAATCCGCTTTCACTGCTTCTCTTCCTGCTCCAGCGCATGAAGGTCTTTGTCGATGCTGGCGAGGAGCTGGGACTGTTGCCGGGCGGCCGCCTGATCCCGCGCCCGGCGAATGTAAGCGAGAGCATTCTTCAAATCACCCTTGCGTCCATAGGCGATGGCGAGGGCATAGAGGTAACGCGGCGTGCTGTCGTCTTCTGGAGTAAGAGTCTCGAGCAGATGCCCGATCGCCGCATCGTATTTCTTCTCCTTCACGAGAAGGGTCGCAGCCTGGAAACGCGCCAGCCGGTAATCTGGCTTGTCTTTGACCGCTGCTTCGTACTCGGCGAGCGCCTCCTCCGTCCGGCCCTGTCTTTCGAGCAAGAGCCCCAGATTGTTGCGAGCTTCGGCATAGAAGGGGTTGATGGCGAGCGCCTGCCGGAAGGCTCGTTCCGCCTCAGAATCCTTCTTCTCCCAGATCAGGAGGATGCCATGGTCGTAGTAGGCGTCGGCTCGATGGGGATTCAAGCGTACCGCGGCCTGGAAGTGCTGTTCGGCCTTGTCAAGTTCGCCCTGGCGCGCATCGAGCGAAATCAAGTTGATGTTGGCCTGCACGTTTTCCGGATCGATCTCGAGCGCCTTTTCCTGCTCGGCGATCGCCTCGGCGAGTTTCCCTTGTCTTTCCAGCCCGATGGCTCGCTCGAGGTGCGCCTCCGCACCAAGATTTAAGGCCTGGACTGCATCTCGGAGCGGATCCTCGAGCGGCGGTGTCACCGTGCGATTCGCTTCGTAGGCGCGAAAGTGAGGTTCGGCCTCTTCGGGATCCCCGAGCTTGCGGTAGGCCAGGGCCAGGGCGTATTGCGCGGCGCCGTAAGAAGGAAACAACTCACAGGCTCTGCGGTAGGATTCCGCGGCAGCGGAGGTCTGGCCGCGCACGGCTGCAACGCGGCCCATCCCGTATAGGGCTTCCGCAGTAGCGGCGTTGTCCCCATCGCCGGATTGAGGAACGCCTTTCAAGATGGCGCCGTAAATCCTGCCACTTTCGTCCAAATCTCCCGCGGCAAGCAGGCTAGCCGCCAACTCCAGGCGCGCCGGGAGGTAATCCGGCGCGAGGCGCAACGCTTCCCGCAAAATGGCGGCGGCTTGATCGTACTTTCCCTCGTGGACGCGGAGTGTTCCCAGATAGTAGGCCCATCGGAACGAGCGTGGGTCCAGGCGGCGCGCGCGTTCATAGCATAGAGACGCCGATTCGTATTGCTGGTAGGCGTCCAGCACCATACCCAGGTTTCCGGAGTCCGCAGCGCTGAGTGGATGAGCGCGTGCAGCCACCTCGGCCTGCCGGATCTGCCGGCGAATCGCCGGCTGGAAATGCTCCAGAATGAGTTTCGGAAGCTCAGGCAACGCTGCGGGACGCAGGACCCAAGGAGAAGCCGCAAGCGTCAGCGCGACCCATAACGCGCGCCTGATTCGCGATCCCATTGGCCTATTGTAGAGTTGAAGGCTCGAAAATCCAACGCGGACTCTTCGAGTGCCTGCCTCACCAGGACCAGGGGACCGCAGGTTAAAGCGGTCCCTTGATGCTGCGACTCGAGGCCGTTAGAAGCTCAGTCTCGCGCTGATCTCGATCTGCCTTTGGTCAAGTCCTTCCCGGGCCAGGCTGTTCGTCGAGGTGACTTGGCCGAACGAAGAGTTATTGCAGGTTAGTGCGGCACTACTATAGGTGCCACAACTGGCGTTTGGATTGTTGAAGTATGCGGTGTTGGTAAAGTTGATGGCCTGCGCGCGAACCTGGAAATTGAAGCGCTCTGAGAGCTTGAAGTCGCGGGACAGCGCCGCATCCATGTTAAACAGACCAGGACCGTGGAACGGGTAAAACGGTGAAGTACCGAAGCGTTGCGACTGCGCCTTGGTCCCTTGATTCGTGACTCCCGCGAACGCCGTGGTATCAAACCAAGTTGTGCCCGGTCCGACGTTTTTCGTAGTTTTAATTGGACCGATGATGTCCGGCCGCTGGGTGTTGCCGGTGGCATTCAGGGAGGTGCCGTCAGCCGACACCTGGACAACCAAGCCGGAGACGGCCGAAACCAGTCCGCTGAACTGCCAGCCGCCCAGAATCTTGGAGCCGACGCCAGAACTCAGCCAGTGCTTCCCCTTTCCGAACGGCGAGTCAGCGATGAAGATCGCCTCGAAGTTCTGCGGGCGATCGATGGGAGACAGGCCGCGATTCAATTGGTAGAAATCTATGGTCTGGATCAGCGCGGTGCTTTTTTCATTTTCCACTCCCGCCTCACCGATCGTCTTTGACCAGGTATAGTTGATCTGAAGCTGGTAGCCCTGGGCGAAGCGATGGGCGAGCGAGGCCTGGAGGGAGTCGTAATGGTTGTTGGTGAGCGGCGTGACAATCCCGGTACCCTGCGTCCGGCAGCCTATGTTCGTGCTGGCGAAGCCCTCGGGACAAGCCGCGGTGTCCTTATTCGTTAGAGCCAAATTGCCGAAGGGCAGGCTGGCGTTGCCTCCGCATTTGCCGGGGACGCAGCCAGCCGGCAGGATGGGACTACCCACGTTCAAGTTGAGAGTTCCGAGTTGCCGGATGGTTCTCGAGGCCACGTACCCAGCCTGCGCGAGCCAGCCCCCACCGAATTGTTTTTCCAAGGTGAAATTCCATGACTGGATATAGCCACGGTTGATGGAGTTGGGGGTGCTGGTCACGCCGACGTTCCCGGGCACCGGAAGCTCGCCTTGGGTCAGGTCGGGAGTCGCTGGAAGCGGAATGCCCAATGGGAGCGTCTGGCCGACGGGTGCATTGGCCTGGCCCACGGCATCGAGAGCTCCGGCAGCCAGGAAGGAGCTCGGAGCGCTGACGAAGAGCGGAATCAAAATGGGAAAGTTCGTCCGCAAGTTATCGACGAGGTTGTAGGGTTCGTACGTGATTCCATATCCGCCGCGAACCACAAAGGAGTTGGTGGCCCGGTAAGCGAGGCCGATGCGGGGGGCAAAGCTCCTCTTGCTCACCGTGACACCACAGTCCGTCGGATTGCCGCCGACTCCGCAGAGCATCATGTTATTGTTGGTGAAGTCAAAGCGTTCCAGCCCGCGGCTGCCACCGCGGGTGGGCAACGGGAAGTATTCCCAACGCAGGCCCAGCGTGGTGGTGAGCTTGCTGGTGGTTTGCCACTGATCGCCGACGTAGAACCCATACTCGTGAGTGATGGTGTGGAAGAAATCGGGAACCTGAATGTTCTTGCCGTAAGCCGTGTCAACACCCAGGAGGAAGCTCGCGAAATTATTGTAACCGTTTGACGCCCTCGAGGCCGAGGTCAGACAGGTTGGGCCGGTCGCGCACTGCGTCGGACCCGTGCCGAATGAGAACCCTCCTTGCGGCCCGTAGGATGAGCCCGCTCCGTTCCATTCGGGTTGCTGCTGATTCAGGTGCTGGCCGATGATGTCGGCACCGAAGCGAACCGTGTGTCTCCCTTTGACCCAACTGACGTTGCTGCCGTAGTGGAACTGAGGGTCGTTGCGGTAATACGGCATGAAGTTGTGTTGCGTGCCGAGGAGCGCAAAGGGCGATAAATTGCCCGACGTACCGCCGCCAATATCAAACTCCGGCCAACTTCCTTCAAAATTGCGCGTCCCGTTGGTTCCCGGGATGCCCAGCACCGTCAAGCCTTCATTCGTCTTGATGTCAAGCTGCTGGGAGTTGGCCACCATCCGGGTCATGCCGAAAATCCAGTCCACGACGAAACCCGGCGTCGCGACGTAGGTGCCGGTCACACTGAAGCTGATAGTGTGCCCGTAAGCCGTGCCCTCATTACCGATGAAACTGCTGGCCTCGGGACCGCCGATGCCGAAAATCTGGGGATTCAGGGTGTTATATTTCGCCAACCCGAGATGGCCGTTCAGCCTGAACCTGTCGGTGGCGACCCAGTCGATCTTGGAGTCGCTGGTGAGGCGGTTGAAGGCGACGTCGGCCGCGCCGAGGTAGTTGTTATTAGGCACATTCTTGCTGGCGCTGGGAAGATTCGGCGCGGGCAGCAAAGATGTGGACACCATCTTCGCGGCGGTAGGGCTGATGCGGCTGGTGGGAATCACATTGACGCAGTTGCCGTTCGCATCGGCGGTCGCGGCGGTGCAGGCGGGATTAAAATTGGCTGACGCAGCGTTATCCGATGCAACGAACGGTAACCGCCCCGTGCCGTCCGCGTTTCCCGTCGTCGGGTCGTAAACAAGATCGGGATTGGCCTGCGGCAGGTCCAAACCTCTCATGTCACCGTTGCGCATGGCCAGGCTGGGTACCGACACATTGGTGGTCGCGTACTGGCGCTGCCGGGTCGCCTCCACATTGGCAAAAAAGAACAGCTTGTCTTTCTTAATCGGGCCGCCCACGCTGCCTCCGAACTGATTGAAGACGTCTTTGGGAACCCGGCTGATATGGTTGTTGGGGTCGAAGAAGCCCCGCGCCTCGAGTCCATTATCGTAATGGAACTCGTAAAGGTCACCGTGGAGCTGGTTGGTGCCGCTCTTGATGATCACGTTGATCGAAGAGCCTCCCGCCAACCCCTGGTCTGGATTATAACTACTGGTCGCCACGTTCACCGTCTCGATGGCGTCGGAAGATGGAATGTAGGCGACGTTCTCCGGGACCCAGATATTGTACTGGCTCATGCCGTCAACGCGCACATCATTGCCATAGCTGCTGGCGCCGTTCACATTGAACTGCAGCGAGCGCGAAGGGTTCGTGGCAACGGAGTGGGCACTGACGGGCGGATTGAATCCGGGAAGCGCTCGGAACAACTGTTCGAAGTTGTTCCCGGGCGGCACGGGCACGTCCTGAATGGTCGTCGCCGTGAGGTCATGGTGGACGTCGGAGCGATCGGTCTGAAGGACGGTCGCGGTGGCGGACACCTCCACACTCTGGGTTACGGCGCCCAGTTGCAGAGTGGCGTCGACGCGCGTGACCGAATTGATGGCCACTCCTACGCCTGTCTGCGAGTAGGTCTTGAAGCCCTGGTCTGAAATCTTGACGACGTAGGTTCCGGCCGCCAGGGTCGTAAGACTGTACTGGCCGGTCGGATCGGTAGTGGTCGATCGGGTCTGGCCTGTCTCCTGTTGGGTCACAGAGACCGTGGCCCCGGGCACGGGGGCCCCCGACGGGTCCTGGACGCTGCCGACCAGCGATCCGTAGAGGACTTGCCCACTGCAAACTTGAGGCGAAAAAATGAGCAGACATCCTAGGATGAGCCAGGTGACAGAGGCGTTGCGAAGAGAAGGCGTGCCTTGCGGGGCGGCCAAAACTGTGCCTAACTTCATGACTTCCTCCCTTTTGATTGTTTACCCGACGCCCTGACCCAATCGGAACTGGTTCCAAACCCTAGTCCAATCCTGGAGCCGTGTCAAGCTCTTTCTGACCCGCATGGGGAGCCGCTCCTGCCGAGTTCAGAGACGCGGGAAAAACGGCTCGAAATTCGTTCCCTGCTGCTGGTAATCTCACTATCGGTCTTGATTATTCCCCTCTCCGCCCACGCAATGTTTTATGATAAGCTGAACCACGTGCGCGCCTCTCTGGCACCCGAGGACGGTCGGCCGATGCCCAACTTGGATCTGGTTCCACGATCGGTCACGATACGGGATGTGGCGAGCACCGCGGGCGTGGGTGTCGCCACCATCTCGCGCGTTTTGAATTCCAATCCGCACGTCAGCCCCGACACCCGCGATCGCGTGCTGACGGCCATCCGCCGCCTGGGTTTTCGCCCCAATGCTCAGGCGCGCCGGATTCTCAAACGCCGGTCGGAAATGGTTTGTTTTCTCCTGAGCAACCGCGATTTCCTTCATCCTTTCCACGCGCGCATCCTTCAAGGCGTTGAAACCTATGCCAGCGCGGTCAAGCAATTCGTCGTTTTTGCGGCGCTCCACTACTCTCCGCAAACGCCGCCCGACCGGATCGCTGTACCTCCGGTTCTTCAGGAGCGCGGACTGATTGACGGCCTCATTTTGGCGGGAACCATCTACCCGAATCTGATGCAGCGCATCGAGTCCATCCACATGCCGTTTGTCGCCTTCAGCAACAACGTGGTTGGCCTCGAAGATCGGTTTCATTTTGACGAGGTCGGGTTCGACGATTTTCACGGTGCAGAGGACGCCACTCGCTATCTGATCCAGGAAGGACATCGCCGGATCGTCTTCGCGGGAGACGTCTCCCTGCCTTGGTTTCGACGTCGGCTCGGCGGTTATCAGGCCGCGATGCGCGACGCCAAACTAAGACCGGCCACCTTTGCGGCGCGGCAGACCGGAAGTTTTGGGGAATTGGGGCAGAGGACCACAGGCAAGATCCTCGCTTGCCGGCCGCTCCCCACCGCCATCGTCGCCGGTAATGACGAAATCGCCTACGGCGTTTGGCGTTCATTACGCCAAAGAGGTGTGCGTGTGCCGGATGACATCAGTCTCGTTGGTTTCGACGATCGGGACGAAGCTCTGTTGATGGATCCGCCGCTCACTACGGTCCGCGTTCAGAAAGAAGAAATCGGCGAAACCTGCATGAAGATGCTGCTCGAGAGACTCCATCATCCCCACATGGCCTTCAGCCGCCGGATTTTGCCCACCGAACTTGTGACGCGCGACAGCGTCCGCCATATCGAAAACCGATCGAAGCATGCAGGGACGCCTCCTCGGTCCGGCAAAGCAATTGCGCGATAGTGCGACGACGCGGGCAGTTGGACCCCCTTCAGACCCCACAGCAGGTGATGATAATCGCAGGCGCCTCGCACCGAAGCCATCGGCCCCTTGTTGACGCCCAATTCATACGGCTCTCGCACTTTTTTGTCTTGACGGGCGGCGCTGCCTCGCTTACAGTTTACGAATTGCTTGATGTACGAACCGGTATTTTCTGCGAGTAAAATCGTCGCGGAACGAGGCAACCTCCCCCGGGCCCGACTCTCAAAGCTGCGAACCGATCGCGTGCGCCAAAGCGGGGATTCTACTCGAAAAGGGGAGTTCCATCGATACCTCGACCGGCAGTCACGATCCGCTGGTCCTCCAGGGGGTGAGCGGAACCTGGTCGCTGGTCGCCACACCGGGCTTGCGGGGCGACAGCGGCTTCGCAGCGATCAGCGCCATTCGCGGCGGCGGCTTCTGGACTGTCGGCGTGACGTCGTCGGCAAAGAGCAATTACTCGACCTTGATTGAGTACCACCCGTAGCCGTTCACTCTCGAGATCTTCGCGTCGTGAAGCTCAGTTCCTCGAACAAGTTGCACAACGCGGAGTGAGAACCGCATCAGCACGATTCAAGTGTCATCGACGGACCGTAAAGCCATGGACGATAATAAGAGAAGCTGAATCAGGTAAACCCTGTATCGACTGCGGCCTTTCGATTAGGTATCTTTTCTGAGAAGGGGCGGGAAGGGGTAGGTCGTCGAGGAGCGTACCCCTATGACAGTTACCGCCGAACGAATAGCCGCTTTCATTTCCGCCCAGTACATTCTTCCTGCACGCGAGCGTGGACAGGGGATGGTGATGATCCCGGTTCGCCAAGTTTGGAGGGCGCTAGACAGCGAATTTCCCTTGGGGTTGATTCGCGGCATAGTCGGCTCGATGCAGTTTCGTAACGCCCACCATTTGGCCCTTGTTGCTGCCGAGGCTTCGACAGAAGATGGACCTCCTGATACCTACGTGTTCAAGCTACTCGGGTTCTTCGACTTCTTGAAAAACAACAAGTCGCAGCGAACCTCCCAGCGTTCTGGAAAGGCCTAGCGGCGTCGCGGCCTTGCTCTCCCCCCAGCAAGGCCGTCACCCCACCACGTGGGACCTCCGCCTGCTGACCTTGGCAGCCTTCTACTACAGCTCGTGCGCGCGTCGCCACGGCGGAGGCAGCCGTCGTGACGGCTGGCGCTCGTGCTAATCCGGACGGCACTCACCTTCGGTCCCTGCTGGGCCAAATCAACGCTTTGAATCCCAAATACTTTGCCATGGGCAACACGCTGAATACGCTCGTGACCGATCCGACTTCGCCGATTCGATTTTAGTGCGAAGCTGGTATTCTAGAGAAGAATATTGGACGGTGTGCCTTTACACTGGACTTGCCAAGGCGTAAGAGTAACCTGCTCTATTGCTGGTTCAGTTGACGGTGGCAAGCCTGCGCACACCGACCATCGCGGTCGAGCATAAGTGAAGAATCGCCTGTCGAGTCGAAAACTACTGAAAGTTTTGGCATGGCCCGCAGGCATCGGGGTGATGTGCATCCTCGTGGCCTTCGAGGCGCGTCCGGAATTGGTTTCATCACTGTACGCCCGAGGCTACCTGCTGATTCCAGAGCCGCAACAGGTGGGGCTCGAGGCTGAGGACTTCCGCATCTCGTCCGACTGGCGCGTGGAGCGCGGTGCTGGAGTTGAAGCAAAATCGCCCGCGGAGGAAATTCTGCGCGCCGGCCTCAAGATGCGCCACGCGTTCAAGCTGGCGGAAGGCGGCAAGGGGCCCGCGATCCGTCTCGAGATTCGCGCCGGCTCCGTCGCCGTGGGGAAGGCAGAGGCCAAGAATCGCGACGCGCTGGCGCGCGAAGCGTACAACCTGAAGCTGACGAAGAATGGCATCACCATCACCGCCAACGCGCCCGCCGGATTGTTCTACGGGGCGGAGACGCTGGTACAGCTCGTGAAACGCGGCGCCGGAGACGACTGGTGGCTGCCGGAAGGCGAGATCACTGACTGGCCTGACCTCGAATACCGCGAGGTCTTCTGGGACGAGCAGAATCACCTCGACCATCTCGACGTGCTGAAGCAGGCGGTTCGACGCGCCGCGTACTTCAGGATCAACGCCTTTACCTTGCGCTTGAACGAGCACTTCCAGTATGCGAGCGCGCCCGCGCTGGTCGATCCCTACGCGCTCTCACGCGCCGAAGTCCAGGAACTGACCGACTACGGCCGGAAGTATTTCGTCCAGGTAGTGCCTTATCTCGATGGTCCCGCGCACGTCAACTTCATCCTCCAGCGCGACGAGTACGCGCATCTTCGCGAGTTTCCGAACGAGGCGTTCGAGATGTGCACCAACGCGGAGAGCTACAAGCTGCTGGAAGGCATGTTCCAGGACCTGATCGACGCGACCAAAGGCTCGACCTATTTCCATCTGTCGACCGACGAAGCGTGGTTCATCGGCAAGGCTGACAACGACCAGTGCCACGAAGCGCAGCGCGCCAAGGAGCTCGGAAGTCCGAGCAAGCTTTGGGTGGAATACGCCAACCAGACGGCGCAGTACCTGAAGGACCACGGCCGCGAAGTGATCTTCTGGGGCGAGGACCCCATGCAAGCCGAGGATATCCCCTCGCTCGTGCCTTGGCTCATCAACGGCGAGGTCTACAGCGCCGCCTACAATCGCGCTTTCCACGCGCGCGGCATCCGGCAGATCATTTACACGAATTCCCTGCCGGATGATCCGCTGTTTCCTGCCTACTACCCGCTCTCGCCCAGTGAAGAGGTGCACCCGCGCGAAATGTCGGAGCGCGCGACGCAGGTGTTTAACGAAATCACCTACTCCATGGCGCGCCAGCAGACGGACGTCATGGGCGCGGGCGTCTACGCCTGGGGAGACCTCGGGCCGCACCCGGAGACCTACTGGCTAGGCTACGCCCTGGGTGCGGCGGCGGCCTGGCATCCGGGATCGCCGGACCCCCACCAGCTCGAGCAAAGTTTCTACGCGATGTTCTACGGCCAGGGCGCGACCAACATCGCCCGGCTGTATCAACTGCTGAGTGCCCAAGCGCAGTTCTTCGCCACCAGTTGGGACAGCGAGCCATCCGGAGAATTGCCGCCGGTGTTTGGATACTCCTACGGTATCGGCCCGTTCGTGCCTCACCACGCGACGCTTCCGCTTCCGCCCGTCCCCACCCCCGACTATCTGCGTCTGCACGGCGACTGGCGCCAGCAGAACGTGCGGCGCCTCGAACTCGCGCGGAAGTTTCTGCGGGAGAATGATGAGCTTGAGGCGCTCCTCTACAAGAACGTGGCCGCGGTCGAATTCAACCGTTACAACCTCGAAGTGTATCTTTCTCTCTCCCGGCTGTGCCGGCAGAATCTGCTTCTGTTGAAAGACCTGGACACAATCAGCAGCGATTTGGAGACGGCGCGGGACCAGGCTGCGAAGTTGCACTACGCCGACGCTGTCGAGGCGGTCGACCGGGCGCTCGACACGGCGAGCGTCATGCGCGACGAACGGAACCAGGCGCTGCACGACGCCACGACCACGTGGTGCAAGAGCTGGTACCCGCGGGTGCGCGAGGCCAACGGACGAAAAGCCGCGCGCGCCCCGCAGGATTTCGTCGATACCGCATCCAGCGAACGGGCCCGCCGCGCTCAGGTGGGTCTCGTCTACCTGATCGACCGGGAGTTTGCTCTGCCTTTTCGCCAATGGGTGGCCAATGTCCAGGAGGTGAGGAATCGCTACGCCGCCGCACACCACCTGCCTGTACGCGAGGAGAAATTCGACTGGCAGGATACCGAGACCTTGCACAGCCGGACAGTCGACCGCGAGTTGTGACGCCGAACAGCCGTCGAGCCCTGCGCCTTGAATCCCTACTCCAAGTGCTTCACAAACCAGTCAGCCGGTCCAGAGCCGGGCGACTCGGCGACGGCCAGGGCCGATGGCGCGCCGTGGTACGCGTCCTGCACCGGGCGGAGTTGCTCCTTCAGGAGCGTTTCCGGCACGAGCCGGTCGAGTCCGTCAACCAAACCATTCAGACGCAGCGCGCGCGGCGCGAGAGCCGCCTCGACGTCCGCCAGGTCACCCGCCTCGAGGATGCCAGGGATAATCGCGTCTTGCGGCACGTAGGAGAAATTATCGTCGAGCACCGAAGCGAAGCTCACCAATCCTCCATTGACGGCGACGGCGCGGACTCGAGGCTCGTACAGCGCTCCGAGCAGCGCCAGCAGGCCTCCTAAGGGCTCTGCCTGCTGCTCGATCTCGGGACCGATCTGCCACTGCGGCACCTCGTTGAGGATCAAACCGCCGGAATTCGTCGGAGCGAGTGAATCACCCCATAGTCCGATGCGATCCGCATCGATCTCCGGCCGGCCTCCGAGATAAGCCACAACGGTCCGCAGATCTTTCAGCCGCAACCCAACCAATGTGTCGCCCAGCGTGAGCACCGTATTGGCGTCCATGCTCTCGCTGCCGTCCGGGTCGCGCCGCAAGTCGGGCGAGGTTTCACCAGTCCCCCTCACGTCCGGCAAGCAGACCGCGATGCCCGCCTTGAGCAGTGCCTCGATATCAGACGGGCGCTCGGCCAGAAAGAGGTCCTTCCCGCCCTCCGCCACCATGATCACCACGGGTGCTCGTCGTCCGCGAGCCGACGAAGGCTTCAGCAATAGCAGCGGTACCGTGATGCCCGGCTCGACGGTGAGCGCGACCGCCTCTACCTCTGTCCCCGGTGCTTGCTCGGTCCACTCGGTCCCGGCCCCCGGATGAGGATTCGGTTCGACGTCGCCAAGTTTCGCCGCCCACTTGGTTCGCAGCCACTCCGCTTGCTTCTCCTGGGACAGCTTGGCGAGCTCACGGCGCGCCACTTCCACCTGCGCCGTCCCCTGCTCACGCGCCATCTCGCGGACGCTGCGATTGTGAATCTCCGCCGCCACCTTGGGCGTCAGGACCGCCAGTTCATCCACAGGACGCCGGCCCACTTCCGGTCGCGGCGCGAGATTCTCTTCAACGTTGCTCGCCGTATCGCGGAACGGTATCGGAATCCCGAACCAGCGCTCCAGGGTGGGATAAAGCGAACGACGCTGAGCCGGGCCGATATTCCAGGCCTCGCCGGGTCCTGGGAAGGGTCCGAATCCGTGCGCCTCCGACAGATTGTCGGCCGCTCCGTAGAGGCCCCAGACCTTGCGATAACGAGCCCACGCGGGCAGCTCTTCGACGTTCCAGCCCAACTCGTAGGAGTAGACGAAACGCCGCGGCGCCACCGAAGCGCAAATGAACCACTGAAGGAACTGGTCGCTCACGTTTCGCCGAATCACCCGGGTCGTGTCCCAGTCGTCCGGACTCGGTTCCGCCAAGTTCAAGGGCCACAGGTTCTTCTCGGGGATGAATCTCGAAGTCTCGGGCATCGACTCGCCAAAATTGAAGGGAACCACGGCCGCCACACGCGAGTCCAGTGCTGCGGTGACCGCGGCCTGATCCCCTCCACCCGCCACCGCGCCCAGGAGGATGACCTCTTTCTGATTCACGTCGTGGCGCTCGCACAGCAGGTCGATGCCGCGCATCGCGTCCCAGACCATCCAGGTCATCAAGCTGCCTCCCGCGAGATAAAGCTGTTCTCCGGTGACATAGCGGGAGTTGTAGTTGTCGCGGTCCCAGGGATAAGTCTCGATCCGTTCTCCATATCCAATCTGGTCCATCACGAGCACCACGCAGCCGGCACGCGCCCAGATGATTCCCATGTCCTGAAGTTCGAATTGAGTCTTGGGTCCGTGGAGGCTGTGGAGAATGACGATCGCCGGGGCCTGGCCGCGTGTCTCCAAGGGCAGATAGAGATTCGCGGTCACCCAGAAGCCCGGCTGGCTCTGATAGAGGATGTTCTGACGCCGGTATCCTTCACCGCGAAATTCCGAGGTGACGCGAAGATCGAGCGGGCAACGCGGAGGGAACTTCCCCAGCGCGGCGCGCAGCGCTTCCAGGCGCGGTTTGCGAAACCGCTCCCAATCCGCAACCGTGTTCACCTGATCCCATTCGCGCTTCTCATCGTCCAGGATCTTGAGGACCCGATGGTGCAGATAGCTGTCGAGCATGTCGTCGAGCTTCATCTGCTTGCGCCGGTCGCTCGAAAACACGCGGGTGGGGAAAAATGCCAGATCGCCCAATCGCTGCTCGACCGCGGTCCTCGGCAATTGCGCAGGATCGACACGGGTCAGATTCATCCGCCGATAGCGGGCCGGACAGCGCGGGGTCACGCTCTCGGTCACCGGCAGCACACTCGTCTCCGATGGTTCGCCGTCCCGCGCCGGACGGTGGCGCAGCAGCAGAACCTTCCAGCCGCTCGAACCAGGAGCGCCGCCGAGCACCTGCCGAATCGCGTCCAGGGGCAAATCCAAGCGCGCCATCCACGCGCCCTCTTCCTTCCACGCCGCAACTCGCACCGGACTGTTCCACTCCGAGTGAGGCGTGGACAAGCGCGGACTGCCCTGGTTTCCCGCGGCATCGAGCACGTATCCGGAGGGATTAACCGCATACTCGACATACGTCGAACCGGAAGCCGTCAAATAGACCTGAAAGCTGTCGTCCCTGTCCACCGGCCCGTCGCGTTCCTTCGCCCAAGACACCACACCTCCCGGCTCGACGCACCGGGCGAGGATAGCGAGTGTCCGGCCATCGTGCATCAGCTTGACTTCGGTCGGAAACCGCGGCAGCCGCGCCGAGGGTTCGTTGCGATGGAGGATCCACGAGGGGACGACCTTCCAGCCGGCATCGGTCCAGCGGCTGGCCAGGGCGGGCAAGGAGCTGCGCCGGCCCACCTCGAGCGGCGGTTCACGGTTCCCCAATGCGATGGTCTTCAGCACGGGATTCGGAGTGCCGGCACTCGCAGGCAACGCGGGGACTTCCGCGCTGGGCTCTCGATCCGGCCAACGCCACCGTTCAGCCGGAGTCCCCGGGCGCTCTGCCCGGTTCCGCTCGACCTCGAGACGAAGGTAGCCGGGCCACGGCGAACCCAACTGGTCGAGCGGGATCGCCACTTCCGCTTGCCATTCCTTCTTCCCGACCCGGGATGCAACCAGAAAGCGATCGCATTTTTCCGGATCGCTCGGGTACCATTCCCGCTCCCCTGTCCATCGCCAACGAATCGAGTACGCGCCCAGCGGGCCGACCTCTACCCTCCAGTCATTTTCGTTGTAAACGCGGATCACGAAACGGATGTAATCCTCACCCTCGGGCTCGCCGTAGGTGATGCGCCGGGCGTTGGTCATCCCGCGGGCTTCTCCTCCTCCCTCCCACACGGGATCGACGCCAATCGATCTCGCCACCACACGGCCGCTCGGCTCAGGCAGTCGCGCGCCCAGATAAAGATAGCTCCCCGCGACGACGGCTCGGACTTCTCCACCCATTGACGCCGGTACGCCGTCCTCCGACGGCGCCAGCTTGACGGCACGCACTTGTTGCCACAGAGGATCACTCAAGTCGCCGTCGACGAACACCTGGGCGGACAATGGCTGCTCGACCACCATCACGCAAAAACTTAGAGCTGCGACGCAGGTGATCGATCGACATCGACTCATCGGACTTGCCCCGAACAGGCGCTCGCCCACGGATTGGCTTGTGACGCGGAATGGTAAATCGGCACGAAGTCTTTCGCGGTCAGCCCACGGGCGGCAGGCTGTTGCCGAGCGAAGGTGAAGACAAGGCCCGCCGGGCGGCGCTAAGAGCCGAGCCCTTGTCCTCCACGAGGAAACAATTCACGAAGAGGGTTTGAGACGACTGGAAAAAGCGCGCGACTGCTCAAACTGTTGCTCAAACGGTATCGTCTGCCCGCGCCAGCTCGAGCCCTACCGCATGGGGACCATGTGGGGTTCGCGCAGGTCGATGCGGGTAGCCACGAACTCCTTCTTGTCGTTATAACTCCCCAGGCAGATGACCCGCGAGCCCTCGGTGAACTGGCTCTGATCCGCACCGCTCGTCCCCTTGGTCCACTTGGTCGCGCTATCGAAATGAATTTCCCTCTCGATGTGACCCTTGCGCACCGTCACCGTTGACGTCTGTTTATTCAGCCGGACGATCACGCCGCTCCAGCGCGCTGCGGCGGGCGTCTTTTCCTTCTTGGCCTCTTGCGCTCCGGCGAGTGCAGCTCCTACCAAAACAACCACAGCGAGCAATACCACAGACCGAACCCTTTTCATCCTGTCCTCCAGTTATGCGCTAGGCGCGAGGTGGCTTCAGGCTCGGGCCGTCGGCCTCCGAGCTTGCCCACTATAGACTGAGAACGCATACGGGTAAAGACAGATTTTTCAGATCCATCACGGGTCGGGCGGCGGTGCTGCTTAGCCCTTCACCGCTCGGCGCCGGCCGAGGCTCACACTGCGCACTGGTGCTGACGCCTCCCAAGAACCGGTACATTCGAATCTCGATAACATCGCTTTCTGGGTTAAACTGGGTCTGAGATGTTGGCGACTCAGCGACAGCCCGCGTCAGCGTCGCGGCTGAGGACGACCTGGGTACGCGCGCGGCGCCCTACCTTGGGGGAGTTGAGCGTTCTCGCGGCCTTAGGTATTCTTACTGCCGCGGCGGTCCATCGGCGCAGCCTCCTGGCGGTGCCCGCTGCGGACGAACAGCCGGTGCTGCGCGTCTCGACCGGTCTCGTCCAAGTCAACGTGGTGGTCGAGTCACGAGACGGAAGTCCGGTCACAGGACTTGCCGCGGATGACTTTTCGCTCTGGGACAGCGGACGCCCCCAGAAGATCAGCTTCTTCTCCGTTCAGTCGAGCCAACCGTCTTCGAAGGCTATGGCGTCGCTTCCTCCAGGGACGTTTACCAACCGGCCGGAAGTGCTCTCGGCAACGCCGCCCAGCGTCACGGTCATCTTGCTCGACGGACTCAACACTCACTTTGAGGACCAGGCCTACGCCAAGAAACAAATCATCAAGTTCCTCGAGCAGATTCAGCCCAAGGATCACGTCGCACTCTACACGCTGAGCTCCAACCTCCGCGTCCTGCACGATTTCACGACGGACTCAGAGAGTCTGATCGCGGCACTCCAGAGCTACGCCGGCAAGGAGTCTCACGAAGTTGCAGCCTCGGAACCCGCTGCCGAACCCGTCACCGCAACGGTGATCACACCTAACCTGGGCAGCTCTCCGACTCAAAGCTCGGCTTCGCTCACTCCCGTCACCGTCGGCCTCGAAGACTACTTGCGCCAGACGCAGCAGCAGAGCGCCGACTGGTATTCCATGGACCGCACGCTGAGGACGCTCGACGCGCTGAAAACGATTGCCCGGCGGCTCTCTCATCTTCCGGGCCGCAAGAACTTGATATGGGTTTCGAGCTCCTTCCCTTTCACCATCGGCTCGGGCACCGCCAACGCCGAGAACGTGGTTCGAGGCCAGCGGACCTTCGGACCGGAGATCGAGCGCGCCGAACAACTGCTCAACGACGCCAACCTGGCCGTCTACCCGGTTGACGCTCGCGGCTTGGTGGGGACCTTTGGAGTGAATGCCAACCTGAGCGCGTCGCGCAGCGTCTCCGCGCGCCAGCCTTTCAGCAACCCGACCATCGAAGGATTGGGACAATTGACCCCAACCATCGACACGATGGAGGAACTGGCCGGTGAAACCGGCGGACGTGCCTTCTACGGGACCAACGACATCATGGGATCGATCCGGAGGGCGCTCGACGACTCCCAGTTGACTTATACCCTGGGCTACTACCCGGCGGACACCAAGTGGGACGGTAAGTTCCACGAACTCCGGGTTCGCGTGCGGCATTCCGGAGCCAAGGTGCTTTGCCGGCGCGGCTATTTCGCGGTGCCGGAGGGTCAATTGGGCGGGCAGGAAGAAGAGAAAGCGATGCTGGAGGCCGCCGCCGAACCTCTCGACGCGACAGCCATCGGCCTGACGGTGCAGGAGAGCGCGCCTTCCGCGCAGAACGTTCTGCCCTTAACAGTCAGGATCGACACGCACAGTATTACTCTAGCCCAGCAACAAGGCCGCTGGACAGGATCCGTGGACTTGCTCTTCGCGCAGATGGGCCCGACGGGGCAGGTGCTGAACGGATTATCCCAGCCCATTCACCTCCGTCTCACTGACGACGAGTACCATCGGATCATCGAGAAAGGCCTCAGCATCTCGGGCCGCCTGCAACTGGTCAGCGGCGTCGACAAGCTGAGGGTCGTCGCCTTCGACCAGTCCTCGAACGCCGTCGGTTCAGTCACCGTGCCGCTGGGCAGGTCACAGGTCGCAGCTTCGACCGAGAAGCACTAGCGAGCCGCTCTCCTGGTAGCAAGGTGCAGCCGGACCCGGACCTCTGTACGCCGCATTGTGAAAGAAAAGGTATGCTCCTGAGCTGCTATGGTGCAATGGAAAGATACAGCTCCGCCGATTTTTTGGCGGAGCCGTGTTGGAGGACCGCCTCACTATACGAGCCAAACTGGTGTGAGGGCTGTTTTCGACAGCTAGGCACAATTACATCAGGGGCGGCGTGAATGGCTTCACCTATTGATCCTTGGCACGAATACCGACAGGGCGGAACATCGTTATCCTTGCCTTCGTTGGCTACGTACCAATCGTGTTCACTCTCGCCCTGGTATCGATACACTTGTTCTCAACGTTCACTCCCGCCTTCGTGGCGGCTTTCGCTTGGATGGCCTTCCTTCTTATCGCTGGAAGCGTATTCTTGAGGTTCCCTTGCCCGAGATGTGGGAAGTGGTTCTTTGCGAAATGGCGGTATCACAACACCTTTGCACGCCGATGTGTCCGCTGTGGCTTGCCCAAATACGCCAGCCCGACTGAACCAAGATAGCTAAAGCGAGATCCCCTTCTCACGCGTCATCCCCCGTCCTCAGTTGCGCAGGATTGCCGAAAGCACGTGGCAAAGGTGTAGCCGGCCCCGGACTCAGTAAGTGAACTTCCCTTTGTAGACCATCTTGGCCGGCTTGAAACCAACGATGAGATCCTGACCGGTTTGGGGAATCGAGAGTTGGAAGCGCAACTCCTTGTCGGTTGCCTGGAGAATCGGCTGGCCTTTGAAGGTGCGGGGATAGATGAATCGGCTTCCGATTCCGCCGCCCGGCGGCAGATACTTCTCCAAGCTAATCTGCCCGGCGCTCGAGGAGTAGAGGAAGGCGCTTTGACTGAGCGTGGCCGCGGTGGCGGTATCGAAGAAGCGCTTGAGGTTGCGGCTTCCCTCCGGATCCGTGCAGGCGAACGCCACAGCCACAACCACCTCCTCGCCAGCATCGGCGTTCGCGATATTCGAGATCTTGGAATCAAACTCCTGCTTCCGTTCAGCAGGTAGAGTGTCGTAATTGTTCATCAACTGGAGCATGCGGACGTAAGCGTCACGGATCGGCTGCGCCGAGAACAGGCGCACGGTGAATTGGTACTTCGTTTCGTTCTGGCCCAATGCGCCCTGAACCGATTCGGAGCTGTAAGTCTGTACCTCGACCCAGGGTGAGTCATTGAACATCCTGGAGGTCTCGGCCTGGTTCCAGCTCGTGAAAGGCTCGTCCCACCAACCGTTCTTGTCTTTGGCCAGCAGCAGACCAAGAGCGGCGAGGAACACGAGACCGGTTGTCAGAACACTGCACCTGTTCATTTGAAATCCCTCCCGCGCTGACGACTGGTGCCATTGTACTGAATTGCCGGCACGTGTAAAGCGCTTCCCCACCGCGAGGTGCGTGCTCGGCCCGAACCGCTTCGGCTACGGCACGATACCTTTTCCTTCCACTACCTTGATGTAGCGGTCGATGGGAAGATTGGTGAGGCGCTCCGTCTTGCCACTCGGCAGCGGCCACTTGATTTCCACCCAGTCGATCTTGGTGCGCTTGCCGATTCCCAGAACGGCGCGCGGATCGTGTGACGCCAGATAACTCCCACCGCCCACCTTGAACACGGCGCGCTTCAGATCCCCGGCTTGCCAGGTGATCGTCGCACCCACAGCGTCGCGATTGGCCACCGTCCCCACCAATCGAATGCCCAGCCAATGGTTGAGCTTGCCCACGTTGTTCCGCAGAAGCAGCGGCGCACCGTTATTTACGGCCACCAGGACGTCCACGCCTCCGTCGTTATTGAAGTCGCCGATCGCGAGGCCGCGGGACGCGAAGCGCTGCTCGAACAACGGGCCACCTCGCGTGCTCACGTTCTGGAAAGTGTGCTGGAATCCGCCGGCGGTGTTGCGGAAGAGCAGCAGGGGCTCCTGATACTTGACTTCGCTGAACCGCTCTTCGATCTTGTCGTCGGGGTGGCCGTTGGCGATGAAAAGGTCGAGGTTGCCATCGTTGTCATAGTCGAAGAATTTCACGCCCCAGCCGCTCATGAGCCGCGTGGCCATTCCGATGCCGTTGGGAATCGAGACGTCGTCGAACGTCTCGTCGTGATTGTTGTGATAAGTGGAGTACATCTCCTGGTCGACATTGTCGACGAAGAGGTCCAGCCACCCGTCCTGATCGTAGTCGGCGGAATCCACGCCCATCCCGGAACGCGCCCGTCCATCGGCGCTGTAGCCCACGCCGGCCTGCAACGCGATCTCCTCGAACTTGCCGTTGCCGCGGTTGGCGAAGAGAAAGTTGGCCGCCGTGTCGTTGGCGACGAACAGGTCCATGCGGCCGTCGTTGTTGATGTCGGTCGAGACGACGCCCCAGGCTTTGCCCTGCACGCTCGCGATCCCCGACTCCTTGCTGACGTCGGTGAACGTGCCATCACCGTTGTTGTGGAACAACCAGCTCGGCGTGGGATCGTAAACACGAGGGATGCAGTAGTAGCGCTCGCCGGTGTCGTGGTTGCCGCAGAACTTGTTCTTCGACTTGTCGAAGTCCACGAAACGGCAGACGAACAGGTCGAGCCGGCCGTCGTTGTCGTAATCGAACCAGACGGCGCTCGACGCCCAACCCGGCGCGCGGACGCCCGCCCGGTTCGTCACGTCGGTGAAAGTGCCGTCGTGGTTGTTGCGATAAAGCGTGCTCCCGCCGTACTGCGTCAGGTAGATATCGGGCCAGCCGTCGCCGTCATAGTCGCCGACCGCGACACCCTGCCCGTACTCGCCGCTCGCGACGCCCGCTCGCGCCGTGACGTCGGTGAAGGTGCCGTCCCGGTTGTTGTGGTAGAGAGCGTTACGCAGCGGTGGATTGGGGTGGAAGAAATCGCAGTTGCCGCTGTTCACGAGGTAGATATCCATCCAGCCGTCGTTGTCGTAGTCGAGGAAGGCGCAGCCCGCGCCGGTGGTTTCAGGGAGGTAGTATTCCAGAGAGCGGCCGTTGTGATGCACCCAGTTGATTCCGCTTTGCGCGGCCGGCACCAGATCAAACGGGAAGGCGTCAAGGGACTCCGCGGCGGGCGGCAACGCCGGGAGAGGTAGGGCGCGCCAGAGTCCCGCGCCACCCAGCGCTCCGAGTCCCAACGCTCTGAGGACACTTCGGCGCCCGCGCTGCACCCTTTCCCTTCCCTGACCCATTCTTTCTCCTTCCACCCTGTCGGCAACAGCCGTGTCCGGCGATGGCTGCTCATCGATGCGCTTCCGGCAATAAGGCGCGGAGGCTTACTGGGGCGGACCGGCGGCTGACGGCGCCTGACCAGGGTGGGGCGCCAGTTCCCCGCGTTCGCCCGACTCCCGGTAGGACTGCGGCTGGGACTTCCGCTGCGCGCGCTGCACCAGCGCGTCCAGACGCTCGAACTCCGCCTGCTCCTCGGCGGCCTCGCGAGTCCGCTTGGCACGCGCCAGGGCTCGCGCAAGATTGTAGCGGACTTCCGGACTGTAGGGTCCAAGGCGTTTGGCGATGGTCAGCTCCTTGATCGACTCGATGATCTGGCCGAGCCCCAGCAGCGTGCGCCCGAGCAGATAGTGCGCGGCAAAAGAGTCAGGGACCAATTGGACGGCCTGGCGCGCCATGGGAAGAGCGTCGTTGAATTGATTCACGCGGATGTAGACGTAAGTGAGCTGCATGTAGGGCATCGAGCTGTCAGGATTGAGTTTGATCTCCTCCAGAAGCTGTTGCTCCGACTCTTTGTATTGTGATAACTCGGCCAGCATCGCCCCGTAGGAGTAGTGGACGAAGGGAGTGGTGGGATAATCCTGAATCAGTTTCTCGAAGGCTTTCTTCGCCGCGTCAAAGTCGTTTAACGCTTCCAACTCGCCGACATTGCCCGCCGCCGAGACCAGCGCGTCCTTCGAGGGGTCCACCTGGCTCGGCAACAGCGGGACATGCAGCAGCGCCAGTCCCAGCGCCAGCTTGACGTCGTTGGACAGAATGTTCGCCGTCACCAGCGAGGACAACAGAGAGTTCGCATCCTCGAAGTCGCCTTTGAGGATCTCGACCAGCGCCTGATGATATCTCGTGACGTGGACCAGGTCCTGGTTGTCGCCCAGTCCCTCGACCCGGCTTCTCTGGAGGTGAACGAAGGAATTCTTGTAATCCTTCATCTCGAATTCACACAGGCCGAGCAGCGCCCACGCGGCGCCGTAGTGAGGGCTGATTTCCACCAGATTGCGGAAGGCCTTGGCGCCGTCGGTGTAACGATCGCTGTCGTAGTACAACGTCCCGAGATACCACCACCCTTCGTCCCAACGCGGATTCAGCTTCAGCGCCTGCTGGTACAAGTTGACGGCGTCGTTGAGGCGGTTGGCGCCGCGGGCCTCGGCCGCTTCTTTCGAGATTCGCTGGAAGGCGGGCGAGTTCGCGGGGTTGGCAGCCTGGGACTTCTTGCCCGTCGCGGAAGACTTCTGGCCAACGGCGGACGGCGCGATGCCGTCCGCCGCGGCCACGCCGCTCAGCAGCATGACACAGAACATTGCGGTAGAGATTCTCAACATGGCCGAGCCTCGTTGAAGAACCTAGCGTGCCGGTTTGAGGGTGGTTCAGTCAAGGGGAACCGGCGCTCCGTCGGGCTGCCGCGCTTTGGCGCTCGCGGCAGTCCCGAGATGTTGAAAGCTCGCCATCTCGTCGACGGCGAGTTTCTGCTGACCCAGCTTGCGGTATACCTGCGAAAGCTCGTAGTGCGGCCGCGGATTCGAGGGATCGATTCGAACCACGGCTTTCAGCTCGCGCAGCGCGCCGTCGTAATCGCCCTGGCGGCGCAGCACTTGACCCAGCCCGAGGTGAGCGTCGGCCATGCCGGGCTCGAGCTGGATCGCCTGCCGGAACGCCTCCACCGCCCGCTCGGATTTCTGCTGATACGCATAGATGCGTCCCAGGTTGACAAAGACGGCCGCGTCGTGAGGATCCATTTTCGCCAGAGGCTCGAGCGCTCCGAGGACCTGGTCCCATTCGTGATCGCTCCAGTAGATTCGCGCCATCTCGCGCAGGATGTCTGGCGATGGACCGTCCTTCTGCACCATTCCCTGATAAATCTCGAGCGCCTTCTTCGGCTGTCCCATCGCCACGAGGTTGTCGGCCGCGAGCTTCATGGCCGGTGCGGAGTCCGGAAACTCCGCGCCCAACTGCTGGTTGAAACCGTACGACAGCGCCTGAAAGACCTGTCCCACGGCAAAGGCGCGAGCCGGCGAATCAGCCGGCTTCCCGGTCTTCAGCAGCGGAACGATCTTCCCGGCCGCCGGCGCCCATCGTTCGTGCAGGAAATCGTCCTGGAAAGCACGGTAGGCGAGGGGACTCGGGAAAAGGGCCGCGAAAATGTTTCCCTTCTGTTCCTTCGCCGTGAGACGGAAGCGCAGCGACAGGCCGACTCCGGTGAGCGATTCGAGTTTGAGCGGCGCGAAGTCAGTGTCTCCGGACCGCGCAGCAAGCCGGGCCGTCCACGCGTTCCATCCGTCGTAGGGAAACTTCTGCTGGGCGCGCGCCAGCGCCGTTCGCGCCTCGTCACTCCGCCCGAGCAGATACGCGCCGGAGAGGAAGTCCTGATACTCGGACGGCGACTGAAGTTCCTCGAGGTTGACGGCGCGGAACAGCCTCGACGCCTCGTCCCGTTTCGATTGTTCGACGAGCGCCAACCCGAGCCGCAGGCGCGACCACGTGGAAGTGGGAGCCAGCGCGAGGCAGCGCCGAAAGCTGGATTCCGCCTCAGGGTATTGTCCTTTTTCCAGATAAGCCGTGCCCAGCGCGAAATGAACGTCCGGCTGCTCGGGCGACATCTTCAACACCTGTTGATACTCGTCGATCGCCGGTGTCCACTCGCCCAGCGCGGCGTCGCGCTGGCCATCAAGGAACAGCGAGTAGAGAGCCGGCTGCGGCGCCGCCCGTGCCACGTTGCCGTAATACTTCGTCGCCAGCGCCAAAGCGTCCCGTCCCGCGAAGTAGTACGATTCGGCGCGATCGGCGCCCAAGGACTCGGCGCGCAACGCCGCCGCGAGCGAGTCCTCGAGATCCCCAAGGTCGCTGCTCACCTGCGCCCGCAGGAACCAGGCGTTTGGATCCTGAGGATTCAGGCGCGTCGAGCGATCGAGGCTCGCCTTGGCTCGCCGGTTCTGGTGGAGCGCGAAAAAGCAATAGCCGGAGAAGAACCACGCATTCGATAAACTCGCGTTCAACGACTCGGCGCGCTCGAGAGCGGGCAGCGCCTCGACGCAGTTCCCCGCCATGGCGCGGACCACGCCCAGGTTGCTCCACAGTTCCGCCGACTCGGGATGCTCGCCGACCAGCTTCTCGAACTTGCGCGCCGACTCGGCGAGCGCCCGGGGATCCGCAGGACCGCTGCCCGGCGCCTGGCCCGCGCTCCCGGGAACGGCCACGCCGTAGGCGGTCATCCCAAGCAGCAGGGCGACTCCTGCGAGTTCCGGCAGCACCGTACGAACTACGGCGCCAGGCGAGCCGCTCATTTTCACCCGCGGAATGCTGCGGCGCCCTGGACTCCGGTCTCTCATGGGTGGGGCGAAGCGTTGGGTTTGAGACTATCCCGATAGGCTTCCTGGAGCGCCTTGCCTTCGGCGTTCAAACGAGCTTGCTCGGCGTTCTTCATCGCGTCAACCAGCGCCTTCTCGCGCATGCCATCCGTCGTGCGGTGCATGTGGAAATAGACCTCGGCGAGCAGTACATGGGCGTCGAGATAGTCCGGCAGCTCCTGAAGAATTTTGAGCAGCAGTGATTCGGCCTTGGCGTAATCCTTGGCCTGCATCGCCAACACCGCGTATTCATAGGCGATCGACGCGTTGCCGGGACGCAGGCTTTCCGCCTTGGCGAGATACTTGTTCGCAGCATCCATATCGTTGTTCAAGCGATCCAGGCGGCCGAGCGAGTAGTTCGCGTCAAAGTTGTCGGGATGCTTCTCCAACTCCTTTTTGAACTCGGCCATCGCCTTGTCCGTCTGTCCAAGGCCGGCGTACGCGGTGCCCAGCTCGGAATGGATCCCGTCGAGGTCGGGCGCCTTGCTTTCGGCCTGCTGGAATTCCTTGAGCGCCTGGCCGTAGACCTTCACTCCCAGAAAGGCGTCGCCCAGGATGACATGCGCGTTGGGCGAATCGTTTTTGGCGATCGAGGAGTAGATCAACGGGATGGCCTGCTTATAGATCCCCAGCCGCAGGAGCGACGAGCCGAGAAGGAAGGCCGCCGAGTTCTCCTGAGGCTCGGCTTTCAGCACCTGTTCGGCCTCATAGGCGGCCAGCTCGAAATCCTTCAACTGGAAATGGCAAACCGCCAGTAGCTCGAGGGCGCGCACGTTGCCGGGATCGCCCATCAGCGACCGCGCGAATTCCTTCGCCGCCTTGTCGGGCTGGTTGCTCTTGAGATATGCCAGGCCGAGGTTGAACAGGATGGGAGGATTATTCGCGTCCAGCGCCAGCGCTTGCGAGTAGAAGCGGATCGCCTGGTCGAACTGGCTCAGCCCCGCGTAGGCCATGCCGAGATTGGAGAGGGTCTTGAAGCTGGGCGGCCCCAGCGGCAGACATTTCTGGTACTCCTCGACCGCAAGCTGCGGCTGGCCCTGGGCGAGCGCCTGATCGGCGACCACGCAGGAGGGCGGCTCCTTGGCCTGCGGCGCGGCCTGCAAGACGCCGCCTACGAGAAGCGCCAGCACCAGTTCTCGAGCCACCTTCATAGTCCGCATTTTACCCGATGTCTCAATCACCCGGCAGTTCCTTTTTTGGACGGCATTGCGGCGGCATCGGCTAGGCTACGACCTCATCGGACTTGTTCCCTCGTGGCGGGCGGCAAGGCCAGGATGTTGACAAATAGTATTGGTCTGAGTAATATCTCCTTAATGGTAGACAGCAATAGACGCACGCTGATCTTCTATGCGCGCCGCTACTCCGCTGAGATGGGCCGGGCCGTGGAAAGTGTGCTCAATCCCGACCGCAAGCCAACCCTCGAAGAAGTTGAGAGGCTGTACAAGCTGCTCAAGCGCGATGGAGGCAAGCACTTGTCACCGGACGTCTACATGGCGCTGATTGAGGCGCTACGCGCCGAAGGGCTAGCCCACGAAAGACCAAGCTGACCTACCGCGAGATTCGACGCGCCGCACTTGCGCCCGCGTTGTGCCGAGTGCGCCGCTCCAATCAGTCCTTGGACAACTTCCCGCGCCGTGTCATTCTGAGCAGAGCGAAGGCTTGTGCGGAGCGGAACGAAGAATCTCGCTCTGAATCCCGCCATCCCTCCGCTTCGGCCGTAAGCGGCGCTGTCACACCATGCCACAGCCGGTCGGTGTCGCCGGCCTTCTATTGCCGCGTGCGGTTGCCACTTTACAAACGCCGGTGACCCGCAGTCAAGGCTAGCCGCGCCATCGGCTGGAACCCGCACCCTCCCCTAGGGCCTTTTTTCCGCATTTTTGCTTGACATTCTGACACCGATCTGCTAGCCTAGCAGCTCACCTGCTTTTTCCCCAGACAGGCCGTCATCCCGCGCGTGCCCCCGCGTAGGGCGAGACATTTTGTGCATACGAAGGGAGAATCTCATGGAAAAGACTGTACGTTCCGACTCCGCGGCGGACGACGCCGCGTCCTCAGTTTCCCCAACGCCCGCGGACCCTGCGTCCGCCGGCGTTCATCCTGGCGATGTTCCGGCCCCTGACGCTCCCGTCCCTGAGGCGCCGGCCGCTGACGCCTCGCCCGAGGCCGGCGAGCCGCCCCAGCCCCACAAGTCGACCGGGCCGCGCACGGCTTACGGCAAGCGGCGCTCGTCGCAAAACGCTCTCAAGGACGGCCGTTACGCGAAAAACGGGCGCTCCTACGTCGAGTCCGTCTGGTACAGCATGGTCGACCTCAACGAGGACCCGAAGGAATTCGAGCGCCTGCTCGGCGACCTGATCAAGTCGCACCGGCCTAGGACGCCGGCCGAGATGCTGCTGGTTGACGACATCGCGTCCCTGCGCTGGCAGCGGCGGCGCAACGAACGCGCCCAGACGGCGTTGCTGGTGCGCAACCTCGAGCGGATGGAAGCGCGGCGCGCCAAACTGGCCGTCGAAACCGAGCATCAGATGGGCGCTGACGCCTTGCAAGGTGAAGTGCTCGAGAAGGGCCTGCTGCACGTGGCGGATTGCCCGACGAAGTTTGCCGAGCTGCTGCGCTGGCTCGAGATGCTCGACGGGATGGTGACCCAGGGGCAGTTCGGCAAGTTCTCGACCGCGCTCCGCGCCGTCTACGGCAAGGATCCCACGCTGCGCGGCTCCCTGATGGAACAACTGTTCGAGGAGCTGGCCGAGTCCCGCCTGGACGATCCCGAGCGGGCCGACGATTCGAAGCTGCTGCGCCTGGCGATCGCCGAGGAGATGCGCGACGTCACCGAGGCTTACCGGCTCTACCTGACGGAGCACGTCGACGTGACGCGGGCCATGCGCGAAGAATGCCTGGCGCCCGTCGGCGTCGGGAAGTGGCGCTTCCTGCTGCGCCAGGAAATCGGCATCGACCGCCAGATCGAACGAAAGACGCGGCTGATTCTGCTCATGCAGAAGGCGGATCGCGAGGCGGAGGAGTCCGAGTGGGAACACATGAAGAAGCTCGAGGAGCTGGTCACGCCGTCCGCGAACGAAAAAAGATAGTTTTTTTAAGGGGTCGAGACGTGTAAGCCATAGAAAACAAATAAAGTCTCGAGGAACGAACTCAAAAACGAACTGTCCCGCGCGTCAGGTATCCGCCCATCATGCTGATGGCAGGCATGATCGCGGAGAGGAACGAATTCAAACGAACTGGCAAGCCTGATTCGGTCGGCGGGGGGAAATCGCTTAGACTAAATGGCGCGATTCTTGTATACTCGCCGCCCTTTCTTGACCGAGCCTGGGCGCCTGGAGACATGCCGCAGTGACCGTCGTTTCTCGTGCCACAGGTGCTCTCGCGAACGCCACGCCGGAGCTTGCCCGCCACACGCGCCATCGGATCGGCGCGCGGCTGCTCCCCTTCTTGTTCGTCCTCTACATCGCGAATTATCTCGACCGCACGAGTGTCGCCTATGCGGCGCTGGGGATGTCGCGCGATCTCGGCTTCAGCGACCGGGTGTTTGGGCTGGGGGCGGGCGTCTTCTTTATCAGCTATCTGGCCTTGCAAATCCCCGGCGCTTTGGCGATCGAGCGCTTGAGCGCGCGGCGCGTGATCTCCGCCATCATGATTGCGTGGGGATTGCTGACGGTGCTGACCGCACTCGTCCATACGCCCGGCCAGTTGTACCTGGCGCGCTTCGTGCTGGGCGGAGCGGAAGCCGGCTTTTTCCCGGGCGTCATCGTGTACCTGAGCCACTGGTTCATTCACGAGGACCGCGCCAAAGCAACGAGTAACTTTATGGCCGCCATTCCGCTCTCGTTTGTCATCGGATCGCCGATCGCCGGCTGGATTCTGGGCCGCCACTGGCTGGGCGTTCAGGGCTGGCGTTGGCTGTTCGTTATGGAAGGCCTGCCCGCCGTCGTGCTCGGCGCGGTGGCGTTCTTCTATCTGACGGATTGGCCGCGTCAGGCGTCCTGGCTCCGGCCCGAGGAGCGCGACTGGATCGAACAAAAGCTGGAGGAAGAAAAACCGCGCCAGGCGCCGTCGATCACGGTGTGGCAGGCGCTGGGCTCCCGCACCATCGTGCTGCTGGCGACCGTGGCTTTTCTCGATTACTTCGTGAGCTACTGCGTCTATTTCTGGTTGCCGACCGTCCTGAAGCGCCAGTCAGGACTTTCCGATGCGCGGGTCGGCCTGCTAGGCGCGCTGCCCTACATCGCCGCTTTCGCCGCCATGCTGATTCACGGATGGGATTCGGACCGGACGCGCGAGCGGCGCTGGCATACGGCGGTTCCGCTGTTCATCGCGGCGGCGGCGCTCCTGGCGCTGGTCGCGCTGCCCAGCTCGACTTCACTGACCGTCGCCGGGTTCACGGTGGTCACCTTGGCGACGGCGGCGTTTCTCGTGAGCTTTTGGGCGATCCCGACCGAAATTCTGAGCGAGTCCACCGCAGCGTCCGCCGTCGGGATGATCAACGCGGTCGGCAGCATCGCCGGGTTCGCGGGACCTTACGCGTTCGGATACCTGCTCAGCCGGACCGGATCTTTTGCTCCGGGGCTGGGATTGATGATGCTATCGGCACTGGCGGGCGGCGTGCTGATCCTGCTGACTCCGAGAACGCGCTCTCGCGCGTCCGCTTAGCGGGTGGGGTTGTCGGGCTACGATATGGAAGTTCGTGCGGGTTCACTTGCGCGCTTCGGCGTGATGGCGGACGTCGACACCTTCGACGAGGAAGAGAACGTCTTCCGCAATATTGGTGGCATGGTCGGCGATGCGTTCCAGGTTGCGCGCCACGAACATCAGGTCGACGCACTGGCGGACCGAGGCGGGATCCTTCTCCATATGCTGGATGAGTTCGCCGTAGATGGAATCGCGCAACTCGTCGACCGCGTCATCGGAGACGAGGACGCTGCGCGCCAGATCGCTGTCCTTCTTGACGAAGGCGTCCAGCGCCTTGCGCACCATCCCCTCCACCAGGTGGGCAAGGTGCGGAACATCGATGAGCGGCTTGACCAGTGATTCGTGCATCAGGGAGAGCGCCCGCTCGGTGATGTTGACGGCGAGGTCGCCCATGCGCTCGAGATCGACGTTGATCTTGGTTGCGGCGGTGATCAGCCGCAAGTCGGCGGCCACGGGCTGCTCGAGCGCCAGCAGCTCGGTCGCGAGTTCATCAATATCGATCTCCATCTGGTTGATGCGCGACTCGTTCTGGAGCACCTGCTGGGCCTGCGGGTCGTCTTTTTCGACCAGCGACTGCACGCTGCGATAAATAGCCGACTCAACGAGCCCACTCATTTCGAGCAGGCGCTTGCGGAGTTCGTCGAGTTGTTCATCAAAATGACGCATCGTTCGATTTCCTCGGGCGCGCTTCGCCGCCGGCGGACGGATCGCTTAACCGAAGCGGCCGGTAAGGTAATCCTCCGTCTCTCTCTTGTCGGGCTTGGTGAAGATAGTGCGCGTGGCATTGAACTCGATCAGCCGCCCGAGCAGGAAAAATCCGGTGTATTCCGCGACGCGCGCCGCCTGCTGCATGTTGTGCGTCACGATGATGATGGTGCACTGCTCCTTGAGCGAGAAGAGCAGCTCCTCGATCTTCGCCGTGGCGATGGGATCGAGCGCCGAGCACGGCTCGTCGAGGAGCAGCACTTCCGGATCCACGGCCAGCGCGCGCGCGATGCACAGGCGCTGCTGCTGCCCGCCGGAGAGCGCGTAAGCCGACTTGTGCAGGCCGTCTTTGACTTCGTCCCAGAGCGCGGCACGCCGCAGGCTCTGCTCCACCAGGTCCTTCATAGTGCGCGAGCGATCCCAGCCGTTGACGCGCAGGCCGTAGGCGACGTTTTCGAAAATCGTCTTGGGAAACGGATTGGACTTCTGGAAGACCATGCCCACGCGGCGCCGGAGCTGCGCCACGTCCAGCGCGAAGATGTCCTCGCCGTCGAGTTTGATCTCGCCCTCGGCGCGCGCTTGGCGTACCGTCTCGTACATGCGGTTGAGCGTCCGCAGGAAGGTCGACTTGCCGCAGCCCGAAGGGCCAATGAGAGCGGTGATCTTCTGCGCCGCGGCACTCAGACTGACGTCCATGAGGACCTGGCGGGCGCCGTAGTAGAAGTTGAGCCGGCTGACGGCCATCTTGGCCGCTGTCGGCCTAGGGCCGGGAGGCCTACTGGTTTCCGGCGCTGGATTCTCCATGACTGGATAACTCACAGGCGCGGGTTTGGCGGAACTGCCCATCACTTATCCTCGCGCCGACGACATCCTTCGCGACAGGATCATCCGCGCTCCAATGTTAGCTGCTAAAACCAGCGCCAGCAAGACCAGGCCGGCCGCCCACGCCTGACGATGCCAGTCATCGTATGCGGAAATTGCATAAGTGTAAATCATGACGGGCAGGGAGGAGGTGGGCTGTCGGAATCCCGAACTCCAATAAGGGTTGCCGAAACTGGTGAACAGCAGCGGGGCCGTCTCGCCCGCCACGCGCGCCAGGCTGAGTAGCATGCCGGTCGCAATGCCACGGATCGCCGCCGGCACCACCACCGTCGCGATGGCTCGCCACTTGTTTGCTCCCAGCGCGAGCGCGCCTTCTCGCATCGACCTGGGCACGGCGCGCATGAACTCCTCGGTGCTGCGCAAGACGATGGGAATCAGCATCGCACCCAGCGCCAGCCCGCCCGCCACCGCCGAGAAGCTGTGCATGGGCAGGACGACGACGGTGTAAGCGAAAATTCCCATCACGATCGAAGGTACGCCATTCAGCAAGTCCGCCGTGTACCGGACGAGGAAGGGGAAAGTGCGACCGCCAAATTCCGCCAGATACACACCGCCCATGAAGCCGACGGGCAGTCCGACCCCTGCCGCCACCAGCAGGAGCTTGCCGCTCCCCACAATCGCGTTGGCCATGCCACCGCCCGTCTCACCCACGGGAACCGGCAAATGGGTAAGAAACGTCCAGCTCAGGTACCGGCCCCCATTCAAAACCAGATACCCGAGTATGAAGAAGAGCACAGAAACCGTGGCGAGTGCACAGACGCCGGTCAGTCCCAGCATCACCCCATTGACAACCTTGCGCCACGTTCGGCGGTTCATGCGCGCTCCGTGCCGCGTCCTGTCGTAGCGAGGATAAGCAGGCGCGCCAGTCCGTTTAGGATGAAGGTCAGGATGAAAAGCACCAGTCCCATCTCGATCAACGACTGTCGATAGAGGTCGCCCGGCGCTTCCGTGAACTCATTGGCGATCACCGCCGCGATGGAATAGCCGGGGGCAAAGAGCGAGGCGCTGATCCTGGGGTCGTTGCCAATCACCATGGTGACCGCCATCGTTTCGCCCAGCGCTCTCGCGAGCGCCAGGAAGACCGAACCCAGGATGCCGGGGCGCGCGTACGGGACAACGACCTTCCAGGTCGCCTCCCAGCGCGTCGCGCCCAGTGCCAGAGCGGCTTCGCGCTGTTCTACGGGCACGGCCAGCAGCACCTCGCGCGACACCGAGAGAATAAACGGCACGACCATGATGGCGAGTACCAGCCCAGCCGCCAGGAATCCCACGCCGAACATCGGCCCCTGAAAGAGCGGCAGAAAACCCAGCGTCGACTTCAGGAACGGCTCGACGTAGATCCGCAGTATCGGAACCAGAATGAATATCCCAAGCATACCGAAGATGACGCTGGGGACCGCCGCCAGCAGTTCGATCACAAACGTCAGGGCGTCTGAAATACGTGGCGGAGCGAGTTCGGCCAGAAAAATAGCCGCGCCCACGCCCAGCGGCACCGCGATCAGCAACGCCACCGCGGAGGTGACAAGCGTGCCGTAGATGAAAGGCAACGCGCCGAAGTTCTCAAAGACGGGGTCCCAGATGCTGGTCACAAAGAACGCCCACCCGAACTTGTGCCGGGGCAACGCGGAGTTGCGATAGAGCTCGAGAACCAGGAGTAGAGTCACCAGGACAATGCTGGCGGCAAAGATCAACGTGATGATATGCGCGACCTCGTCGCCGCTCGCCAACCGGCGTATCCACGACCGCACCCGCCCGGCCGCCCCAGGGGGCGTGGGATGGCCGAGGCGGGTGTTGTCGAGGAAAATTGAGGAACTGCCCATGCTAGTCGATTTGCGAAATGGCCTTCAGATCGATCGCCACCACAGCCTTGGGCAATCGTCCGTAGTCCAGGCCCTCCGCCATGCCCTGCCCGTTGGTCAGCATCCACTGCAAAAATCCGGTGATAGCCTTCCGCTTGGCCGCGTCGGAAATCTTTTCCGGGATCAACAGGTAAGTGAAACTGCAGATCGGATACGCATCCTGCCCGGGAGCATTGGTGATCGAAACTCTCACGTCGTGTTGCATCGCCGTGGCGGCGCCTGCTGCCGCGGCCGTCACCGTCGCGAGGCTGGCTTTGATGAAGCGGCCGGAGGAATTCTCAACTTGACCATACGGCAGGTGGTTTTCGATCGCGTAGATCAGCTCGACGTAACCGATGGAGTTCGGCGTCTGCTTCACCAGCCCCGACACGCCTTCGTTGCCCTTGCCACCGAGTCCAGTCGGCCAGCGCACCGAAGTATTGCTACCGACCATGCGCTTCCACTCCGGACTCACTTTGGACAGATAGTCCGTCCAGACGAAGGTCGTGCCGCTGCCGTCCGAGCGATGCACCACCACAATGTCATTGCCGGGAAGATTCACGCCCGGATTGGGTCCGGTAAGGGCGGGATCATTCCACTTGGTGATCTTCCCGAGATAAATCCCGGCCAGAGCTGCGGGAGTAAATTTCAATTCAGCGCTTACGCCCGGAATGTTGTAGGTGGGCATGACCGCGCCCAGCACTGTCGGGAAATGGACGAGCTTGAAAGAGAACTGAGCCAGCATTTCGTCATTCAACGGCATATCCGAGGCGCCGAAGTCCACGGTACCCGCTTTGAGTTGCTGGATCCCGCCACCCGAGCCGATCGATTGGTAATTGATCTCAACCTCCGGGTGAGCCTTGTGGTATTCGTCGAACCACTTCGAGTAGATCGGATAGGGGAAGGTGGCGCCGGCGGCGTTAATCTGGAGTCGGTCGGCTGGAACCGCCGGCGCCGGAGAGGAGGGCTGAGGAGAGAAGCAAAGTGCCAAGAAAACCATCGCGGTGATCGCCGCAAGTCCCCAAAGTGATGCTGTAAATCTTTTCATCGGATTCCCCCGAGGCCGGTACCAGCTTCGCCCTGCTCGGTTACCGGCAGATTACGTTCGCTTGACGTTTCCGTGAATTCTCCGATCGACCTGTTCGAGCGGAGGACGCGGCTCGTTGCTACCCCTTACGGCAGCACGTAGCGCATGTCCACGTATCCCATGCTCAGGTGCCCGTTCTTCGGATTGGCGGGCGCCACGAACCACGGCGCGCGCGTCAGATACGAATACTGCGTGATGAGCTGCAGCTTGCCGTAGCGCGGATTCTGCCAGAACGTCTGAATGAGGCCAAACGTCGGCTCCTGGATCGACTTGTTCTGCGAATTCGGAGACCCGGCGTATCCAAAGCCGATCAGCGAAGACTTCCCCGTCTTGGGGTCGATGTAAATCGCCGTGTTGCGCTGGAAGTAAGCGCCGCCGTAGTAGCCGTAGAGCAGAGTGTTGGGATTCGCCTGGTACTCGAATCCTCCGATGGCCGACGAAGCGTGCAACAGTGAAGGAGTGCCGTCGGCTTTGACGATGAAGTCAGGTCCCAGGCCGAAGATCCAGCGCCCGCCGCCATCGCTGTAGAACGTGTTCAAGACGAAGTGCAGGTTCTTCGCGACTTCCAGGTTGAAGTTCGCCGATCCTCCGCCGCCCGTGGCAGTCGACTTGGTGTTGAGGGTCGGATTGAAGGTGCGGAACGAGCTCAGGAGTCCGGCGACTTCCACGTGCATGTGCTTGCCGGAGACCTCAGGGTCATAGGCGATCTTGCCGATGATGTCGGGATGCAGATTCGGCGTGGCCACGTTGGCGCCCTGGTCAACTTCGGTAGCCGGGAAATTGGGCGGCAGCGTCACGGTTCCCACATACTGTTCCGGATTCTCGAGCGAGACTCCCATCGCCCACTCTTTCGAGGGGTGATAAATGAAGCGGAACTGTTGGCTGCGCGACCAGGTGAGGCCCACCTGGTAGTTCGTATCCATGTTCTGGGAGTAGAAGATGTCGCCCGGCATCGGCGAGAGTCCGGTGCGGTTGGGATTCAGCATGCTCCACGACTGGCCCGCCAGAAATTCGAACTTGCCGCGCGTGAGCTCCGCCCAGTAGAGGCGCAGCCGCATCGTCTGGCTGTTCGAGGTGACGAAGGCGTTAGTGGGCTGGGTGCCCAGGAAGTCGCTCTCGAGGTAACCCTTCACGGCCCAGTCGTGCACCAGGCTGGTGAGCATCAGGCTGACGCGCGAGTTCTGGGCGCTGAAACGCAATTCGCTCAACTGTCCCGCGGGAGTGTTGGAGAAGGGCAAAGAACCAAATGAGGTTCCAATCCCACTGCCCAAGTTCGTCGTGCGGAAGAACGCTGTGGCGTCCATGAAACCGCCTATCGTGAGGTCCGCGTCTCCGATAGTCAGGGTGAGCGGCGACTTGGCTACGGCGCTCTTGCTCTCGACCTGCGGTGACGCGGTGATGGGCGTGGCGCCGGTACCGGGCAGCGGCGTGGTCGCGTCCGCCGTGGTGGCGGACTTCCCGGCCGCGGGAATCATGGGCGTCGTGCTGGCCACCGGCCCGAGGCCATCGAGTGCGCTCCCAGCGCCCTCAGTCGACGTGCCGGCTTGAGCCTGCGGCGCGGACGGCGCACTCGTTGCGGGCTGAACGATCCGCTCCAGGAGTTGCTTCTGCTCACTCATTGCCTTTCGAAGCTGCTCGATCTGCTGCTCCTGCTGAGCGAGTTGCTGCTTGAGGATCGTGACTTCGTCGGCTCGCGATGGCGCTTGTTTCGACTCCGCCGATTTCGTCTCCGCCGCCGCGGGCCTGCCGGCATCGCTTGGCGGCGCCGCGACGGTGAGGCTCGCGCCCAGAACGGCCGTCATCCAACTCAAGCTCATGAATATTCCTGCTAGTCTTCGTCGCTTCAGCATTCAGCGCTCCTTGAGTTCAGAAATGGGGACTCTTCTAGCTCCGCTTCCTGGAAGTCCCAGAGAATCGCCGGCATAAGTTTTCCATGAGTCACCACCAGAATAGGGATTGAAGGTTAAGAGCGAATGAAAGCAATGTTAAATCTCTGTTACAAACCCGCTGCGAGCCGGGTTGGCGAGGCGGAATCTGAGCGGTAGACTCGTCAACGAACAGTGCTTCGTTCTTGCCACGGGCGTCTGATGTAACCTAATCTCTTGAATGAACATTCTTGCGCCTTCTGGTTCATAAGATCGCAACCCATGGAGATCAACCAAGAGCAACTTCTCACTGAACTCGAGACGCTGGCCACGTTCTCCGACGCCCCTCGACCAGCCGTGACGCGGGTGGTGTTCTCGCCCAGCGATCTCGAGGCGCGCACCTACATCAAGGGATTGTGCAGGGCCGCCGGACTCGCGGTGCGCGAAGATGCGGTGGGCAACACGTTCGCGCGCTGGATGGGCCGCGACCCACAACTTCCGGCGGTAGGAACTGGGTCGCATATCGACGCCATTCCGAACGCCGGCCGCTATGACGGAACGGTGGGCGTACTCGGCGGGTTGGAGGCAATTCGCGCGCTCCAGCGCCGCGGCATTCAGGCGCGGCGTTCGATCGAACTGCTCCTTTTCACTTCCGAGGAGCCGACGCGCTTCGGCATCGGATGCCTGGGCAGCCGGCTGCTCGCGAACACTCTGAACCCTGCGGCGGCGGCGCAGTTGAAGGATCGCGACGGCCGAACGCTGGACGAGGTCCGGCGCGATGCGGGATTCAGCGGTTCGCTGGAAGACGTGGCTCTCGGGTCCGGCCACTACTCGGGTTTCATCGAGCTGCACATCGAGCAGGGACCGTTGCTCGAGCGCGCCCAGAAGAACCTGGGCGTCGTGACGGCGATCGCGGCGCCCGCGAGTCTGCGAATCTTCATCGAAGGCGAGGGTGGGCACGCTGGAGCGGTACTGATGTCTGGCCGTCGCGATGCCTTGGCGGCAGCGGCCGAAATTGTCCTGGCCGTTGAACGTCTGGCGCGATCGACGGGCGCACCGGACACGGTGGCGACGGTCGGCGTGTGCGAAGTATTTCCCGGCGCGATCAACAGCATTCCAAGCCGCGTTCGCCTGGAAGTGGACATACGGGATATCGATCTGGCGCGGCGGGACAGCGTCCTCGGCGCACTGGTGGCGGTCTCTGAGGACGTAGCCTCGCGCCGGAAGGTTAGCATCCGGCAGGAAATGATCAACGCTGACGCTCCCGCCCAATCGAGTCCGCCGATCGTCGACGCTTTAGCACAGTCGTCAGAAGCTTTGGGCTTTTCTTACCTGCGCATGGTGAGCCGCGCGTATCACGATTCGCTCTTCATGTCGCGAATCGCTCCTGTCGCGATGTTGTTTATCCCTTGTCGCGGCGGAGTGAGCCATCGTCCCGACGAGTACGCCTCCCCTGAGGATATTGCTCGAGGGACGCTCGTCCTCGCTTACGCGCTCATGAAGCTTGCCAATGATTGACGGAATCAAACCGGGGAACATCTGCACTCGCGAGATGCGACTAACCGTGCAGCTTGTGGTAGGCGGCCAGGCAGCGCTGGGCCGTTTCCATCTCCGGATAATCGCTGCCTTCCTGCTCGATCAAGTAATACTCGGCTCCGCCCGTGCTCTCCGCCGCGGCGAAAATCTTCTTCCAGGGTGCGATTCCCTCGCCGAACAGGACGCGATAGCCCGCCTTGGGAGACCAGTCCTTGAGGTGCAGGGAGTGAATGCGGCCAGGATTCTTGTCGATCCAGGCGACGGGGTCGTTGCCCGTTTCAAGACAGGTGCCCACGTCGAGTTGCAGCATGATGCTCTTGTCGGTGTTGGCGGCAAGCAATTCGATCGGTTTCTGCCCGTCCACCGGCTTCCACTCCACATCGTGGTTGTGATATCCGGCGTGCATGCCGTGGCCCTCCAAAGTGGTGTTCGCCTGGTTAAGCATCTCCGCCACACGCTTCCAGCCGTCGATACCACTCACGTTGCCAGGATGGGCCAGCACGACGTAATGAGCGCCGAGAATCTGGTTCAGATCGATCGCCTTCGCGATGCCCTCCGGCGTGAACGACCGGGTTTCGTTGTGAGTCGAGTAGCAGCGGACGCCGAGGTCGTCGAGCTTCTTGCGTACCTGCTTCGCGTAGTCGTCGGTCCAGGCGTAGTACGGCGCGAAGAACTCCACGCACTGGTAGCCCATTTTCCCGACGCCCTCGACGGTTCCCAGCAGGTCCTTTTGGAGCTCGTGCCGGACGGAATAGAGTTCGAGTCCGATGGGAATCTGACCGCTGGCCCTGGCGACGCGGGCAAACGGGGCAGCAGCCATAAGGGCGAGAAACGAACGACGCGAGAAACCGTTTTGATTGGTCATGGTGGGTAGACCATACCACAAATGATGGCGCCTGGAGGAGGTGTTGGCCCTGCGCCTCCACCTGCTTTTTCTTTGCCGCGAGCGCAGCTTCGCCGGCGACCGCCGACTTGTAACGCGTCTGCGCCTCTTCAAACTCCTGCCGGCTGACCGAGGAGAAGGACCGGCGATTGAGTTCGGGCATTCTCGGTTCGGGCTGGCCGCCTTCCCCGCCGCCTGCATTGGGTGGTGTCCTAACTTGCGTCGTAGAGGCGGGCTTTTAAGCCCGGCATTTGCCGGCCTGAAGGCCGCCGCTACATCGCTAATGAGGACACCACCTTGAATCGTTTCTGTTTGACGCTCGCGCTCAAGCATGCTAGGCTACTTGAGATTCTTACCAGGAACCAGAGGGAAATCTGCCGCCCAAGAAACCGCCTATCGCGTCCCCAGACGGCTTGGCCTGGAGACCGAGGGCGATACGTTTGGAAAAAGCCATGGTGGCCGGTTAGCTCCAATGAACGACCTCTCTCACTTCAATATCCACCGCGTCGCGTTGAGCCGGATTCGCGGCTTCGGGCGGCGTGGCTTCCGTCTGATCGCTTCGCTGGCGCTGATCGCCGCAGTGACTTTTTTCGCTTACCGGCCGCTCGCTGTGAACGCCACGACGGCGGGCTTCTTCTACCTCGTGGCAATCCTGGTCATTGCCACGGGATGGGGTCTCGCTGAGGCCACCACCGCATCGATCGCGGCGATGCTCTGCCTCAACTACTTTTTTCTGCCGCCCATTGGCACCTTCACCATCGCCGACCCGCAGAACTGGGTTGCGCTTTTCGCCTTTCTCGCCACCTCGATTACCGCGAGCCAGCTTTCCTTGCAGGCCAAGAATCGTGCAAGAGAGGCCGTCGACCGGCAACTCGAGATGGAGCGACTCTACGCGCTGAGCCGCGCTATTCTGCTCACCGACATGACCCAGCCGGTGGCCAAACAGATCGCCTACCAGATTGCTCACACTTTCGGGTTTTTCGGAGTGGCGCTTTATGACCGCGCGAGCGGCGAAATCCAGCGCGCCGGCCCCGAGGATCTGCCGGAGTTTGACGAGAAGCTGCGCGAAGTCGCAGTGCAAGGCACTCAGTTGCAGGACGACTCGCGTCAGGTCGTTGTGACGGCGATTCGGCTGGGCGGCGTACCCATCGGGAGCATCGCTCTTCGTGGACCGTCGCTCTCCGACACCGCTCTCCAGGCGGTCTCCAATCTCGTGGCGATCGGCCTCGAGAAAGTGCGCGGCCAGGAGCTGGCGAATCGGGCTGAAGCTTCCCGCCAGAGCGAAGAACTGAAGTCAACTCTGCTCGACGCGATCGCCCACGAGTTCAAGACGCCGCTCACCTCGATCAAGGCGGCGGCCAGCGCCATGCTCTCCTCCCCTAATCCTTTGTCCTCCGAGCAGCACGAGCTGGCTACCATCATTGACGAAGAGGCAGATCGGCTGGCTCGGCTGGTCACGGAGGCCATCCAGATGGCCCGGATCGAGGGCGGCAAATTCCAGTTGAGCCCTGCCCCGCAGTCGCCCAGTTCACTGATTGCGGCAGCCCTGGAACAGGTAAAGCCGATGGCCGACGGACGAGAGGTTCGGCTGGAGGTCCCGACTGGCCTTCCCTCCATTTGGGCCGACGTCGAGCTCATTCAGTTGGCGATCCGGCAACTGCTTGACAACGCCCTCAAGTACTCGCCCTCGACGGCACCTATCACGATCAGCGCCCGGGGAGCGGCAGGTGGCGTGGTGATCAGCGTCACCGACCAAGGACCGGGTGTCCCCGAAACGGAACAGTCAAGAATCTTCGAACGTTTCTATCGTAGTGCGACGGACCGCCACCATATCGCTGGAACCGGCATGGGACTCACGATTGCCCGCGAGATTATGCGGGCGCACGGCGGAGAGGTGTCAGTCGCGAGCCGTCCGGGCCACGGAGCCGAGTTCTCGCTGGTTTTCCAGGCGAGACCGCAGGAGAAGACTCAGTGAGCGCCGGCCGAATCCTCGTTGTCGACGATGATCCTCAAATCCGGCGGGTGATGCGCGCTACGCTGACGGCCCGCGGTTATGAGGTGAACGACGCGTCCTCCGGCGAGGCGGCACTCGGTCGTCTGCGCGAACAGGCTTGCGACCTCGTGCTCCTCGACATGAATATGCCTGGCATGGACGGGCTCGAGACCTGCCGGACGATTCGCGCCGGCTCTGAAGCCCCCATTATCATGCTCACCGTGCGGAACACCGAGCAGGACAAGGTCGACGCGCTAGACGCCGGCGCCGACGACTACATCACTAAGCCTTTTGGCGCTCCTGAACTCTTGGCGCGAATCCGGGCCGCATTGCGCCGTGCTCCACTCGCGACTGCCGACTCCCGGCAGCTCCGCTTCGGAGACATCGAAGTGGATCCGGGAGCACGTCGCGTCATCGTTCGGGGGGAACCGGTGCGCCTCACGCCGAAGGAGTTTTCGCTGCTGCTCTATTTCGCAACTCATTCCAATCAGGTTCTCAGCCACCGGGAGCTGTTGCAAGCCGTCTGGGGGCCGGATTACGGGGACGAGTCGCAATATCTGAGGGTTTTCGTTAATCAGCTCCGCAAGAAAATTGAGTCTGACCCAGGGGACCGCACCCCTGAGGTGAGACAGGGAAATTAGGGACAGGTTACCATTCGCTGCAAAAGCCTTGCCCTTGGAATTAGACCATAGCATGCTGGCGCTGGTCGGTGAAGCGGAGGCGGGCCATGCTG
>Ga0209167_10000098_pt1 | contig 90100 bp, 81 predicted proteins | sample Coa_R1_9_FD_187154 | JGI IMG/M metagenome (GOLD analysis project Ga0209167, IMG submission 187154) | Surface soil microbial communities from Centralia Pennsylvania, which are recovering from an underground coalmine fire - Coalmine... | ecosystem: Environmental > Terrestrial > Soil >... | reverse complement strand
AAATATGCTTCGACGTATCCATGCCAACTCGGATAATCTGCTTCACGGACGGCTCCCTTGTCTGAGATTTACAACAACCTCATTCTGGCACACTCGATGCCGTAGGGGGCCGTCCACACCATCAACCACTGGCGTTAATTGCTGCGCGAAGTCGGCGAAGAGCATCTCTCAAAACAGACGGCACGGCGTATGGGTCCCCGCGTTCGCAGGGACGACGTGAGAGGAAATAGTTTCTTGGTCGTCCCGGCCAGGCGAAGCGCGAGCCGGGACCCACACGCCGCGGCTTCTCGCTTCAAGCACTGTAGGGCCGACACCTTTCGTAGACCCGAAGCCTAGTGGTTATGGGTCCCTGCGTTCGCAGGGACGACGTGAGAAAACGTGACGATGAGGTCGAACAGAAGCAGCCCGAGAGCCAGAGCAGCCCGCCGACTGGGGGCCCATCCTTCGAGGTGTTTTCAACAGCAGCAGCGGAAGCGGCCCTTGCCGAAAGCGTAGCGGGCGTTCTGGCGCTCCACGAAGAATTCTTCGTAGCTCATGATCGGCTGGTCCGGATGCGTCTGCCGGCGATGCTCCACATAGGTCTGATAGTCGGGAATCCCGACCATCAGACGTGCGGTGCGGACCGACCACTCTTTCAGCGTCATGAGGTCACGCATGTTTGCTCCTCAGATGGTCGCAGGCAGGCCGATCTCAATAGCGGTGATCTTCGGATCGCCGAATGCCCGGCGTATGGCAATGACACCGTAGACCACCATTGCCAGCACCACCGCGACGAATAGCGCCGACATTGTCGCATCGACGTAATCGTTGACGATAACGCGGTGCATCTCCGCCATCGATTTCGCCGGCGCCAGGATCTTGCCCGCCGCGGCGGCGTCGCCGAACACCCGCGCGTGGGCCACGAAGCCGATCGCCGGTATGTCGCTGAAGATTTTCTGCAACCCCGCCGTCAGCGTGCAGACCAGAAGCCACAGGGTAGGCACGATCGTAACCCAGGCGTAGCGCTCGCGCTTCATCTTGAACAGTACGACCGTGCACAGGATGAGCGCGATCCCCGCCAGCATCTGGTTGGAGATGCCGAACAGCGGCCAGAGCGTGTTGATGCCGCCCATCGGATCGATGACGCCCTGGTAGAGGAAGTAACCCCAAGCCGCGACCGCCAGCGCCGATCCAACCAGATTGTTTCCCCACGACTCGGTCTTGCGGAACGACGGCACGACGCTGCCGATCATATCCTGAATCATGAAGCGGGCGACGCGGGTGCCGGCGTCGACGGTGGTGAGGATGAACAGTGCCTCGAAAAGGATGGCGAAGTGGTACCAGAGCCCCATCAGAACGCGGCCGCCGAACATGCCGGACAGGATGTGGGCCATGCCGACCGCGAGCGTCGGGGCGCCGCCGGTGCGCGACAGCAGCGTCTTCTCGCCGACGTCCTGGGCGATCTGGCTGATCATGTCGGGGGTGACGGTGAACCCCCAGCCGGAGACCACCTGCGCCGCCTGCGCGGCGGTGGTGCCGATCAGCCCGCTCGGGCTGTTCATGGCGAAATAGATTCCGGGCTCGAGCACGGTTGCGCCGATCATAGCCATGATGGCGACGAAAGATTCCATCAGCATCGCGCCATAACCGATGAAGCGGAGCTGGCTCTCATTCTCCAACATTTTAGGGGTCGTGCCGGAGGCGATCAGCGAATGGAAGCCGGATACCGATCCACAGGCGATGGTGATGAACAGGAACGGGAACAGGCTGCCCGACCACACCGGGCCGGTGCCGTCGATAAACTTGGTGACTGCCGGCATCTTCAAATCCGGCTGGACCAGGATGATGCCGATCGCGAGCAGCGCCATGGTGCCGACCTTGAGGAAGGTCGACAGATAGTCCCGCGGCGCCAGCAGCAACCACACCGGCAGCACCGAAGCGACGAAGCCGTATCCGATGATGATCAGCGCCAGGGTTTCGCCGCTCAGATCGAACCATTTTGCGAGCGCCGGGTTCTCCGCCACGGTGCTGCCGTAGATGAGCGAGGCGAGCAGCAACACGACGCCGATCGCCGACATTTCCGCGATGCGGCCGATCCGGATGAAACGGGCATAGACGCCCATCAACATTGCAATCGGGATGGTGCAGAACACCGTGAACGTGCCCCACGGGCTGCCCATCAGCGCCTTGACCACGACCAGCGCCAGTACGGCGAGCAGAATGACCATGATCAGCAGCACGCCAATGAGCGCAATAGCGCCGGCAAGCGGCCCCATTTCGGAGCGCACCATGTCGCCAAGCGAGCGGCCGTCGCGACGCGTGGAGAGAAAGAGCACAGTCATATCCTGCACTGCGCCGGCGAAGACCACGCCCACGAGAATCCAAAGTGTGCCTGGCAGGTAACCCATCTGGGCGGCGAGCACCGGGCCAACCAGGGGACCGGCGCCGGCAATTGCCGCGAAGTGGTGACCGAACAGCACGTAGCGGTTGGTCGGCACGTAATCGAGGCCGTCATTATGTTGGTAGGCTGGGGTCTGCCGCCCAGGGTCGACGCGCAGCACTTTTTCGGCGATGAACAGCGCGTAAAATCGGTAGGCGATGAAGTAAATGCACACGGCGGCGATGACGAGCCACGCCGCGTTGATGCTCTCGCCGCGGCTGAGCGCGACGATCCCGAAAGAAACCGCACCGAGCGCAATCACCGCGGCCCAGAGGAGTTTTGACTGAAGCCCGTTTCCCTTGACGGCGAGCGAACTCATGTCTTTCCTCCTCTTCTTCAGTGTCGAATCGATCCAATTCCTGACGTTGGGCTAAATCAGCCGGTAGGCTTCATCAATTCCGCGCCGAAAGAGCCCGCATTGATGCTGGTCAAATTAACAATATAAAAACAGAAATCGAGTGCGCAACGTCGAGTGCAGTGCAGCAATCTGCGTCGTCCCTGCGAACAGGGACGACGTGAGCGGGGACGATGTGCGAGGGAGTCCTACTTCCTCCCCGCGGCGCGTCATCGGCCTCGCGCTTGCCCATCGCCATGATCGCAGAGCCGGCCTCGCCTCATCGCTGGCTCCCGGTTCCGCGCCCTTGTGTGATCTTTCTCACGGTACTTGCGCCGGCAAGGAGGGAGGATGACCATGCGGCTTCATGCTCGGAGAAATCTCGTGTCGATCTTACGTCGGATGGTTTTCATTGTCGGCCTGCTCGCGCTCGGCGCTTCGCTGGGTCTTGCCTTGGGGTCGGGACTTTTCGCGGCCGACCTCGTCGTCGTGCCCGGCCATTCCCTGAGCAAGCCGCATGCGCCGCCGAAGGACACCTCGCGGATCGAGCGCGGAACGCCGTTGGAAGAATTCGCGACGGGAGCAAACGCCTCCTGCACGGCGTGGACCGACGGATGCCGGACCTGTGGCAAGGGTTCTGATGGCGGCGTGGCCTGTTCGAATATCGGGATTGCGTGTCAGCCGTCGGAGCCGCGTTGCACGCGCCACTAGCATCGGGAATGTCAGGGATTGGCAGGGTTAGTGAATTGAAGGCGTTGCCGACATGAAAAGCTTCCTTATCCCGTCTCTGCTCACGGCGGCGCTCTTGATCGTGGCGGTGACGATCAGCCTTGATATGAGCGGGTATCTCGATTCGCGCATCACATGCGGCGGAATAGTCGGCAGCCGCGTCGGCTGCGTGAACAATCTTGGCATCGCGCTTTCGATTCTGTGGGGATTTGTGGCCGGGGCGATCGGCGTGATTTGGCTGCGCTTTCGGGATATTTAGCGTCCTTAATCACCTCTCCCGCTTGCGGGGCGAGAGAGCAGTCGCCAGGCGATTTTTGACGCGCCGCTTTTTCCCGTGTCATGATTGGCGCAACTCGAAGGGAATCCGCATGTTCAGATACCGCCTGGCCGTTTGCCTCTCGGCCGTTCTCGCGTCCAGCTCCGCTTACGCCGCCCGCTGCGGCGGCGATTTCAACAATTTCGTCGCCAACATTTCGGCGGATGCGGCTGCCGCCGGCGTCTCGCAAGGGGTGATCTCGCAGGCGCTCGGCGGGGTGACCCAGGATATGGCGGTGCTGAATTTCGATCGCCGCCAGCGCGGCACCTTCACCAAGACCTTCGAGCAATATGTCTCGACTCGTGTCGGCCCGGGGCGCATCAATGGCGGCCGCGCCATGTTGCAGCGTTATGCGCCGCTATTGTCGAGCATCGAGGCGAAGTACGGCGTGCCGCGGCAGATATTGGTCGCGATCTGGGGGCTCGAGACCGATTTCGGCAAGGGCGACATGGGCAAGCTGCCGGTGTTTCGCGTGCTCGCGACCATGGCGCATGATTGCCGGCGCACCGAATTGTTTCAGGGCGAGCTGCTCGCGGCGCTCAAGATCGTGCAGCGCGGCGACCTGCCGATCAGCCAGATGATCGGCGCCTATGCCGGCGAGATCGGGCAGACGCAATTCCTGCCCTCGTCCTACATCAAATACGGCGTCGATTTCGACGGCGACGGCCGCGTCGATCTCCGCCACAGCGTCGCCGACGTGCTCGCCTCCACCGCCAATCTGTTGCACACCAACGGCTTCAAGATGGGCGCGCCTTACGGCGAAGGCAGCGCGAATTTCGAAGCCATGCGCGAGTGGAACCACGCCACGATTTATCGCAAGACGATCGCGTATTTTGCCGATCAACTGGTGGGGCGGTGAGGGCGTCGTCCCTGCGAACGCAGGGACCCATAACCACAGGGTTTTGTTGGAGCAAAAGCTGTCGACCACTTTGCCAAACCGCAAGGCCGCGGCGTATGGGTCCCCGCGTGCGCGGAGACGACGACTACGGGGTCGTCCCCTTCTTCGCCGCCTGCTTGAGCATCTTCTCGCTCCGCCGCGCCATCACTTTCCAATAGGTCGCGGGCCGAAAACGCTGCAACAGGTCCATGAAGCGGGCGTCGCCTCCGATCAGGATGCGCAGCTCGTTCTTCTCGATGCCCTTGATGATCCGAAGCGCGGCGTCCTTTGGCGTGGTTCCGGCGAATTGGTCGAACCACTCGATCGCCTGCGCGCGGCGCTCATTGTCGGTGACGCCTATGCCGGTGCGCATGTTGCGCACGATGTTGGTCGAGACCCCGCCGGGATGGACCACGGAAAGCCGAACCGGGCTCGATGCCATCTGCAATTCGTGGCGCAGCGATTCCGAAAAGCCGCGGACGGCGAATTTCGCGGCGCAGTAGGTCGTGTTTCCCGGCGGGGCCACGATGCCGTAGATGCTCGAAATGTTGACGATGTGGGCCTCGGGGCGGGTGGCCAGTTGGGGCATGAAGGCGCGGGTCGAATGCACCACGCCCCAGAAATTGATGTTGAACAGCCATTCCATCTGCGCCTGGTCGATCTCATGGAACTGGCCAAGCAGCGCCACCCCGGCATTGTTGATGACGATGTTCAGCGAAGGGAGGGCCGAGGTCGCAGCTCTAGCGAAGTCTGCGATCTGGCTGGGCTCGCTGACGTCGACGCGGTGAAGGCTGACCTTTCGCGCAGGGGCCTTCGAATGGGTCTTGGCGATCTCGGCGGCGACCGCCTGCAGGCCTGCCTCATCGCGGTCGGCGAGCGCCAGGTCTGAGCCGCGCGCGGCAAGTTCGAGGGCCAGCGCCCGGCCTATGCCGCTGGCCGCGCCGGTCACGGCTGCGGCGGCTCCACGGATCGCAGTCATTGATGATTACTCCACGAGATGAGGTTTGGCGCGGCAACCCTTATACGGCTGGCGGAGTTTGGCAACCGGGCGCGCGGCGTCGTGACCGCAAACCGCTTCCTTACAGCCGCCGCACCATGGTATGGGCAGGCGATGTCCACCACGTTCCTGTTGACCTCGCTGATCGTGATCGTCTCGCCGGGTACCGGCGTGCTCTACACGCTGGCGGCGGCCATGACCCTGGGATCGCGCGCCTCGATCGCCGCCGCGTTCGGCTGCACGCTCGGGATCGTGCCGCATATGGCGGCTGCGATGCTGGGGCTAGCGGCCGTGCTCCACGCCAGCGCGCTGGCGTTTGCGGCGCTGAAATGGTGCGGCGTGCTTTATCTGTTGTACATGGCCTTTCAGGCGCTGCGCGAGCAAGGCGCGCTTGCGGTGGAATCGCGCATCGATGTCCGCTCGGCGAGGCGGGTGATCGTCACCGGATTTCTGATCAACATCCTCAATCCAAAACTGTCGATCTTCTTCCTGGCGTTCCTGCCATCGCTACCGGCGAGGCGAAGCCGCTGCTCAAGATGCTCGAGCTGAGTTTCGTGTTCATGGCGATGATGTTCTTGGTATTCGTGCTCTATGGCCTGTTCGCCTCCGCGGTCCGCGACCGCATCGTGACGCGGCCTGGGGTGATGCGGTGGCTGCGCCGCGCCTTCGCCGGCGGCTTTGCCGCGCTCGGCGCGAAACTGGCGTTTGCCGAGCGGTAGGGCCGGCCTCGCCTCGCCGTCATTGCGAGAGCAAGCGAAGCAATCCAGGAGCCCGCGCGGGAAGAGTGGATTACTTCGTCGCTATCTCCCTCGCAATGACGTCACCCCAAACAAAAAGGCGAGTCACTTGACCCGCCGCTCTTCGAAACCACATCTCTGGGTGCCCGGGCGGAGCTAGGGCTCCACCCGGGCTTGGAAGCTACTTCTTCTTCGCTTTCTTGGCCTTCTTCGCCTTCTTTGCCTTCTTCGCTTTCTTAGCCATAGCATCCTCTTTGAGTTAATGGATTGAAACGCGACACGAGGCATGCTCGGCGGAGGGCCAGCCTCGCAACATCCTCGAATGTAATCCCAACAGATTCGCAGCCCGCTGCCCCGCACTGTCACGCTGGCGTCATCACGTTATCCACAGAAGTTATGCATTTTGGCTGGCTTTTGCCGCCGCGATGAGCTCCGCGCCGGCGAACTCGCGATCGATCGACCGCGAGCATCGCGCTCGTGCCGCCGCGTCAGGGTTAACGATGCACCAACGCGGCGGGAAATCCTGTCCCGATCGAGGACGGCGCTTGGCCGCCTTCATCCTTTCCCAACCAAGGCGGGCATTGCGCCTCGCCAGGTCAGAGTCCGTTAACAGCCGCCGCCGCATGGTGCTGGCAAGACTACGGAGATAGTCATGGGTGGGCAGTTCGATAACCGGAGAGACAGGGCCATGGTCGCGCTGGTTTCGCTATGCTGAGCGTCCCGACGCTTTGGACGGCCTTTGTCGTCAACTTTCTCGCGCTGGGCCTGGTTTGGGCCTACGTCATGCGCAGTTATCCGTCCATGGAGGCAGCACGGTTCTGGACCGGCTCGGCGATCTGCGCCGCAGTCGGCGCCGCGATCGCGACGTTGCTCATCGTGACGGGTTCGCCGATCCCGCTGCTTGCCGGCGGCACGATCGTCATTTTTGCCGGCTGTCTGGCTGCGATGGGCATCCAGCGGTTTTACGATCAGCCGGTCGGCTGGCGCGGCACGGCGTTGCTGACCGGGTCGAGCTTCGCCGGCATGGCCTTCTTCATGTTCGGTCACGACAGCACGACGATGCGGATCGTGATCTTTTCGTTGGCCCAGGCGCTGCCGTTCACGCTGACGCTGAAGTTGCTGATGTCGCGGCAAGACGGCCGCATCAATCCCGGTGCCCGGCTTGCGGGCGTCGTCACCATGCTCATCATCGCCGTCTCCGTCTTCCGCGCGCTGGCGAAAATCCTGCAGATCGGCGGCGACTTCTCCTTTGCTCAGTTCAACGCGTCGCAGTCGATCGCGATCCTGGTATTGATTTTCCTGTCGATGACCTGCAATTTCGGTTTCCTGCTGATGGCGATCGACCGCTTACGCAACGAGGTCGCCGATCTAGCGCTGATGGACGATCTCACCGGCGTCGGCAACCGGCGGCATCTCTTGCAGCGCTTGACCGAGGAATGTGCGAAATCGGAACGCAGCAACCAGCCGTTCTCGCTCTTGGTGATCGATCTCGACAGTTTCAAGCTGATCAACGACACCCACGGCCACGCCGCGGGCGACGCCTGCCTGCAGCACTTCACTCTGATGGCGCAGACCCGGCTGCGGCCGGGCGACATGCTGGCGCGCACCGGCGGTGACGAGTTCTGTGTCATGCTGCCCGCCTCGACGCTCCGCGAGGGCGCGATGATTGCGCGCCGGATTATCGAGGTGTGCCGCGACGACGCTGCCGCCTGCGTCGGAAAGGATGTCCCGATCGCGGTGTCGATCGGGGTTGCGCAATGGACGCGCGAGACCGGCGCATTCCCGGACCGGCTGATCGCCGCCGCCGACCACGCGCTCTACGTCGCCAAGAAGGAAGGCAAGAACCGTTATGCGGTCTACGAGCCCTCGCCGCCACTGGCGCCCGAACCCGTGGCCATGCAGGAGCGGGCCCGCCGCCGGCAAGCCTAGAGACTTCGCCGGCGTCCGCCTCAAGAGGCGCTCCGCGTTGCACTTGATCCAGAAATTACCCACGGCATAGTGCCGTCCATGAATTTCCGTGGGCTAGCGACCGCGCTTTGCGCTTATGCGATGTTAACGGCGGCCGCGGCGCAATCGCCCGAGATCGAGGCGATCGCGCGTGCCTCCGGCACGCCGGAAATCCCGGGGCTGAAAATGGTCTGGCTTTCGCCTTGGGGCGACGTCGCCAAGGCCCATCCCTGGCGCAACATCATCGTGCACCAGACCGAGGGGCCGGCCGGTTCGGCGCGTGGCGGCGCGCTGGAGCAATCGAGGAATCCGACCCGACGCGGCGTCATGGTCTGGGTCGAGACCGACGGCACCGTGTACTGGGCGGTCTCCGAGACTCTGGTGCCGACCCACACCGACGGCGCCAACCGCAACGACAACAAATATGTCAACAACAGCGAGACCTATCACCGCACGAACAAGGATAGTTCGATCGGCGTCGAGTTCGCCGGCAACTATCCCGACGTCGCCCGGCCCGCCACCGAGGCGCAGATCGCGGCGTGGCGGATCCTGATGAAAGTGTTGCGCGCGCGCTATGGCATTCCGCTCGACCACGTCTATGCGCATAACTGGATCGATTTCAAGGACGCGCGTTATTGCGAGGGCTGCGCGCTGGCGACGCTGGCCCGGCAATGGGGCGAGTAGGTCTTGCTCGCGTACCCCGGACGCAGCGCAGCATGTAATGCTGTGTTGCTGATCCGGGGCCCACTGGAGTTCAAGCGTTATCGTGGGTCCCGGCTCTGCGGCGCAGCGTTCAGAACGCTGCAGGGAACCGCGGGGGGCGCGGCGCGAGATCACGAATTCCTAGGGCTCTAGCCCGTGCGCGATCATTGCCTGCTCAAGCGCGGGCAATTCTCGGATGAATTCGGCTGAAAAACCGCCGACGGTCGATTGCAGCGTGACCGGCATCGCTGGCCCTCTATTGAAGCTGCCTGTATCAGATCGGAACGGTATAAGACCCTAGTCGGCTGGATGCGGATTGAGGTTCAACACAATGTTGGCATTATAGCCGCATCACCGGGCAGACAAGGCTTGAGGCAGGGGAATTTGCAATGTCAGCATCGATCATCTGGCCGGCCGCGTCGGACCACCGGCATGCATTTCGCCTCCGTGGTATCAGGGCCTTGCGGCTGTTGCCGGCCATAGCGTTGTTGCTCTCCGCGGCGAATTCGGCCGCCGTGGAGGAGCCAAGCAAGCCGTTCCTGGAAAGGAACAGCTTCTATTTGTCGTCAGCCGGTTTTCGTATCCAGTTCGCCAACGATCCGGCCGGGCAAAAAGCGCTGCGCGCGTTGCCGGCGCACCGCTTCGTCACAAACGGGGTCGGCGACGCCGTGCGTTATATTTATGCCGAGCCGCAGCGTTGCGTCTGCATCTTCGTCGGCACCCAACAGGCCTATGACCGCTACCGCAATCTCCTCAGCGAGCCGCTGAAGCGGAACGACAATCTGCCTGCCAACTACAAGACCCAGGCCGGCATGCTGCTGGATAACCAGCCGCTGCGGCAGAGCACGTTTGGCGATCGCACCACGCTGTCGGATTATCTCAGCACCCTTCGTTGAGGGAAGCTGCGATTCACTGAAGGGTGCCCGCGACAACAAAAAAGCCGACGTTGCCGCCGGCTTTCTTGTCTTGCTTCGATCCGCCTACTTTATTTGCGCATGATCTGGGTCCGAAAACCGCTGCTCGCTTTGCGCTAACGCGCCCTTCGGGGCGGGATCATGCGTTCAATTCACTGCGCGGCTTCCAGAGCCTCGGCTTCCTGCCTTGCGATGGTGCCCTTGACCGCCGACTGCACCTTCTCGAAGGCGCGGACTTCGATCTGCCGCACGCGTTCGCGCGACACGCCGAATTCGGCGGCGAGGTCTTCCAATGTCATCGGCTCTTCGGCCAGGCGCCGCGCCTCGAAGATGCGGCGCTCCCTCGGGTTGAGCACGCCAATGGCGCCGTTCAGCGCCTCGCGGCGATGATCGAACTCCTCGTGCTCGGCCATCATGGCTTCCTGGTTGGGCGCGGTATCGACCAGCCAGTCCTGCCATTCGCCGGCCTCGCCGTCGTCGCGGATCGGCGCGTTGAGCGAGGCATCGCCGCCGAGACGGCGGTTCATGTCGACAACGTCCTGATCCGTCACGCCGAGGCGCTTGGCAATCACCCTCACCTGGTCGGGGTGCAAATCACCCTCGTCCAGCGCCGAGATCTTGCTCTTGGCCTTACGCAGGTTGAAGAACAGTTTCTTCTGGTTCGCGGTGGTGCCCATCTTCACGAGCGACCAGGAACGCAGGATGTACTCTTGTATTGACGCCTTGATCCACCACATAGCGTAGGTGGCAAGCCGGAAGCCCTTGTCGGGCTCGAACCGCTTCACCGCCTGCATCAGGCCGACATTGCCTTCCGAGACGACCTCGGAAATCGGCAAGCCGTAGCCGCGATAGCCCATGGCTATTTTGGCCACGAGCCTGAGATGGCTGGTGACAAGTTGATGTGCCGCGTCGCGATCGTCGTGCTCGCGCCAACGCTTAGCGAGCATGTATTCCTGCTGGGGTTCCAGCATCGGAAATTTGCGGATCTCGGCGAGGTACCGGGAAAGGCCGGATTCTCCGTTGAGAATCGGCAGGGTAGCTGTACGGGCCATTTAGCGCCCTCCAGTGGTTCAGGCCCCCGATAGCGGCGGGCCCGGCAGACGGCTGCTTTGTTAAAGCCAGTCGCTCTGCGATGTTCCGCGTTGGATATTCAACGCAGGTGCAACATACACCAAATCGGGGGGCTTTTGGAAGGATGGGAAGCGTCACGTCCCCGTGTGGCTGATATAACCTATTGTCATAACAACGGTTTTCAGAAAGGCCTGCGTCATAGCGCCGCTCGCAGGCAATTTCGCAGGGTATCCAGATCGGCAGGCAGATCCGAGTTCCACTCCAGAATCGCCCCGGTTTTGGGGTGTTCCAGGGCCAGGAGGTATGCGTGTAACGCTTGGCGGCCGAGGGCGGCCAAGGCCGCCTGGCTCTTGGGGCCGAGGTGGCTGGCCTTGGTTTTGAAGTGCGGGCCATAGACCGCATCCCCCAACAGGGGGTGGCCGGCATGGGCCATGTGCACCCGGATCTGGTGGGTGCGTCCGGTTTCAAGCTCGCAGGCGATTAGCGACGCCACCGGCTTGCCGTCCCGGCCGAAAAAACTCTCCAGGATTTCCCAATGGGTGATCGCCTCGCGGCCACTGTTGCGCACCGCCATCTTCTCGCGGGCATGAGGGTGCCGGTCGATCGGCGCATCGATGGTGCCGCACTGCCGGTTCGGCACCCCCCAGACGAAGGCCAAATAGCCGCGCCGCATCGCGCCGGTTCGGCCATGGTCGGCGAATTGCGTGGATAGTGATTGATGCGCGGAATCGTTCTTCGCCGCCACCAGAAGTCCGGTGGTGTCCTTGTCGAGCCGGTGCACGATGCCTGGCCGCTTTACCCCGCCGATCCCCGAAAGGCTCGCGCCGCAATGGGCGATCAGGGCGTTGACCAGCGTGCCGGTCTCATGTCCCGCGGCCGGATGCACCACGAGGCCGGCGGGCTTGTCGATGACGATAAGGTCATCGTCCTCATAGACGATGCGAAGCGCGATATTCTCGCCTAGAGGCTCGGCGGCGGTCGGCTCCGGCACTTCGATTGTGATCGTATCGCCTCTTGCGACATGATAAGCGGGATCGCGAATGGGGGCGTTCCTGACGGTGGAGTTGTCGATCGAAACCTGGCCGGCGAGGATCAGCGCCTTCAGCCGCGACCGGGACAGTTCGGCAAGGTGTTTGGCCAGCACGCGGTCGAGCCGGCTCGATCCCTCGTCGCCGGTGACGATGACTTCCAGCCTTTGATCCCGATTTGCGCCCTGTTCCACGGATGACCTTCAAGAGCTCTGCATGACCGAAACCGCCGCGCCCCAACCGACACAAGAGCAGGCCGCCCTGTTTGCGCGGGTGCGGCGCATGATGCTGATCGCGGCCCTTACCACGGCGCTCGCGATCTCGGCCGTTCTGATCGCCATCGGCTACCGTCTTTTCCGCACCGAGGGAAGCGCCAACGCCAGCGACGTTACGGCGATGTTGCCGAAGGGCGCCAGGATCGTTTCCACGGCCGTGACCCGCGATCGGCTGGTGGTGACGCTCGACATCGGCGGCGCCACCGAAATCCGCGTCTTTGATGCGCATACGCTCAAACCGGCGGGACGGCTGAGATTTGTGAGCGAGCCGTAACCGCCGCGTCATAAGGACTATGAACCAAAAGGCCCGGCGCCGCCTTGCGGCGGGCCAATTTCGAGGCTATTCCCTTTCGGTCTTACGCTCCCATCGTCTAGCGGTTAGGACGCGGCCCTCTCAAGGCTGAAACAGGGGTTCGATTCCCCTTGGGAGCGCCAATGATTTCAATTATTTAGCAGCTTGGCCGCATCTGATCGCAGGTCCTGTACCTAACTTTTACCTAATAGCCATTGGCTAAAGGGCTCGATTTTGTGCCCTTCGGCTACGCTCGCTTTCGCGGCTTCTCATCGTCGAAGAACGACCGAAGCTTTACGCCGAGAGCTTGGCCAATGTGCCACAGCGTCACGATCGTCGGATTGCGCTGGCCAAGTTCGAGACCACTGACGTAAGCGCGATCGATCCCCATTCGCTCGGCAAGCTCGGCTTGCGAAATGCCGGCCGCAATCCGCAGTCGCTTCACATTCCGTCCCACCAGGCGCCGCACGTCATTTGACATGAGCCTAGTCGGGCAGGATGTGCAATTAATTGCGACGCATTATAGTACACGCCGCGGCGCGAGGGCGTTGGGACCAAAATATCAAAAAGCTCCGGTCACCCCAAGCTGTCGCCGCCCCGGAAAAAATCACACGCATCAGATGAAGGAGGTATTGTTTGATGGATACTTCCAGTTGGGAAGCCGACGCGAGACGGAAACGCATCGAATGCCGCCATCGAGCAGGAAATTTCCTTGATACAAACGGCGATATGAGATGGCTCTATTTTGATCTCGCGCTTCGCGGTGCTCTCGGAGACAACGAAGATACACTCAAGAAGCTTGTCCAAGGGTTGAACTGGGAAAATACGGAAATCGATACAATAGCGGAGCACGCGGCGCGCTATATAGATCAACCTTTGCTTCATTGTACCGAGCTCAGAGACTTATTTGTGGTTCGCTTGGTGGAAGGTCTGATGTCGTTTGTCCGTGATCCCATACGAGATCGACTAGTGATACTGTTTCGGAGTCTGATGGCAGTATTGTTGCTTGTCCTAGCCCTCGTGCTCTATGCGCTCGACTATCGATGGGTTGTGGTTGGCATCAGCTTCATTCTTCTTACAAAGTTGACATTCTGGCTTACAGATCCTGAAAAGATGCGACGGTGCATCACTCGCAATCATGCCACTCGCGAAAGGATCAAAGAAATTGCTGCGGCTGTGCGGCAACGTGGTTTCGATGAGCCGGCAACAATTCGTCAGCTTGAAGCACTGGACAACCAAATGCCGCCACTTCCAAAACTGATCTACATTTACAATTGTCCGTATTTTCTTGGGTCAGATCCAACTGGCATCCAAGAGCACTCTATTCCGATTCCAGATGTGCTCTATGCGTTGCTGAGGCTTCCGCGGCGGAATGTGCAAAGCGAAATTTCCGAGAAGGTTCTTGTTCTCAGCGAACGAAAACGCAGCGATTTGGCGCAGAATTGGCGCAGATTTGTTGATCCTATGTTACACTACAACGAACCGCAGGCAGTTAATGGGTGAAATATGGGATGGCTAGCGGCTTTGGCCGCGTGCGGAGTTTTTGTCTGGCCATTAATTCATTACCCCAAATTTCGGGCAGCCATCGTAATCCTTCTGATCGGCTTAGTTGCAACGATTGCCTATTGGCTAAAAGGCGAGAGTGATCTCGAGGCGAAATCCCATTCCCTCATCTTGCGAACGCAACTCGAGCTACGTGATGTTCCCCTATCTTCCTCAGTCGGTCTCTGGGAGATCAGAGGCACAATATAATAAACAACTCGGCTTACCCGCTCGTCGGCCCAACTCTAGAAGTCGCCGTTCAAGACTGCCGGGAAGACGCTACGTGTATCACAATTGGAGAAGGACAAGGAGGTCGAAGTATGGAGTGTGAATATCCCACCTTCCTAGGCGAGAACGTTTGATGCGATCCCGCATCTCAGCAACATGCCCAAGCCCAAAAAACTAGTTTGGCATTATAAGATCGTCCAGACGCGCGCGAAGGTTTAACCCACGGGATAGCCGCCCCCTAACGCGCGGAGGTTGCCGCCAAGCCCCAAAGTCGGCATGCTATAAGCGATTGTGCAGGAGCCCAAAGCATTTGGGTTGGGGCCATGACGGCATTCTCCTCGGAATTTCAAACCAAGATTCTGCGTCGAAGCGTCCTGTCCGACGAATACGAATTATATCGTGCCGCGCTTGAATGGGATTTGACTGATCCGATCGTGATCGAGACGCGGAAGGACCTCAAATCTGAAAAACGCTGGCAAAGCCGACTGCAGCCCTATCATCATCAAGTTGCGAACCTTATTACCTTTTGTCGCCGCCTGCCGGTCACGCTGCTGGCCGATGATGTAGGCTTGGGTAAGACTGTCAGCGCCGGATTAGTTGCCAGCGAACTGATCGCACGAGCTAGGGTATCCAAGGTTTTGATTGTTTGCCCAAAGCTGCTGGGTCCGCAATGGCAGAGTGAACTCCAGACAAAATTCGACATCGCTGCCGAGATTGCCACCGGCAAGGAGCTAATAAGTGCAGACCCAGAAGACGTGGGTGCTGTCATAACGACATACGCATCTGCGCGGCTGCATCTCGAAAAACTCCCCGAGGATCGTTTCCAAATGCTTGTGCTCGATGAGGCACATAAGCTGCGCAACCTCTATGGTGTCGATCCGCCGCCGCAAGTGGCACAGCGCTTCAGAAAGGTGCTCGAAGAACGGCGCTTTCGCTATGTGCTGATGCTGACCGCAACCCCGATTCAGAACCGACTCTGGGACCTCTATTCTCTGGTTGACCTCCTTACCGTCGCTCGGGGTCACCAAAATCCGTTCGGCAGCGAAGGCATGTTCGCCCGCAAGTTCATTGCCGATAAACGTGATACGGCCCGCCAGCTAAAACAAGAGGCTCGCGAAGAATTCCGTTCGATTGTGTACGGCTATATGTCACGCGTGCGACGCGCCGACGCCAAGCTGTATTTTCCCGACCGCGTCGTGCAACTTCACCGGGTTGAACCAACCTCCGCTGAGCTTGAGCTCATTCGAGTCATCGCCAAGCCAATCCAAAAACTCAACCGGCTCTCTCAAATCGGCATCCTGCAAGCACTGACCAGCAGTCCCCATGCATTGATGGCTCAACTGCTGAACATGGCGCGGAACGGCACTGTGCCGCAGGAACTCGCAGCCGCCGTTTGCAGCATCGTTGCGGGCATGACGACCAGTGCCAAGCTTAACGGGCTCGGTACGCTGATCGCCCAGTTGATGCGTCAGAATCCTGAGGGATGGCGCATGGTGGTGTTCACCAGTCGGTTGGAGACACAGACCACAATTCAAGCTTTCCTCGAACAGCGAGGCCTGAAAGTTGGAATTATCAACGGCTCGTCGGGACAGCGTAACCAGGACACGATCGCGCGTTTCTGGAAAAATCCTCCCGGGTGCCACGTGATCGTGTCGACTGAAGCAGGTTCGGAAGGTGTCAACCTTCAGGTCGCCAATGTGCTCGTGAACTATGATCTGCCCTGGAATCCGATGATAGTCGAGCAGCGCATCGGACGCATCCAGAGACTCGCGTCGGAGCACGCGAGCGTCAGCGTCCTCAACATCATCCTGAAAGGTACATTTGAGGAATATATAGTAGGCCGCCTGATGGAAAAGCTGCAGATGGCTGCCCACGCCATCGGCGACATTGAATCCCTGCTTGAGGCGTCAGGCATCGATGAGGAAGGCGGTGAAGGTTTCGACGATAAAATCCTACGGCTTGTTCTAGCGGCACTCGCAGGCAAGGACGTCGAAAGAGCTACACGACAGGCAGAGCAAAGCATTCTCGATGCAAAAGAAACCCTAGAAGCTGAAGAGGCCAATATAAACGATATGCTCGGTAGCATGGACGGCGCGGAATACGTCGGGCCCCGCGCGCCGAAACTTCCTCCGGTCGAGAGATCGATGGAGGCAAGACCGTTCGCACTGGCAGCGCTCAAGAGCCTTGGCGCAACCTTAACGCAAAAGGAAAACGGCGCTTATTTGCTCGAAGACGAAAACGGACGTGAATGGATACGGTTCGAAGCAGACGACGCTAACAGTCGCGCGACTTTGTATTCGCCCGGGTCAGCCGCATTCTCCCGAGTAGTGAGCCGGATGATCGCGACTGGCGTACACAAGGTGGAGGACGCCGATGCCGATCCGGCTCGGAAGGCAGACGAGCTCTGCCGTGAATGGATAAATGGCTTCGGGGCAACACCCATCGGTAGCAAGGTGGAAGGCGTGCGCCGCTGCTTCGAGGGCAAGGCGCTGGTCCGAGTGCGCGCGACGGTTGCTCATGATAGCTATGAGCGTTTGGTCGAGGTCGAATGTCGACCCGGTGAACATAAGGCCCATGCGGTGCGGTCGGGCCTTTACAAGTTGACGGATGTTATAGAAAACGCCCAACACCTCGGAATTGACACGGATCGACTCGCCGACGCCGCGGCGCGCGACCCAGGGATTGCCGAATTCTGCCGCTTCTATATCGAGCGACGCGTTCAAGAAATGGTGGCTGCTAGTGACGACGCACGCAAGCGAAAAAAGCTGGAGGACGATTTCACGCCCCGCCTTGAGCTCACGATCGTGGCGCTGGAAGGAAGCATTCATCGAGAGGTGGCTGCTGAGGCACAATACCGTTTTGACGACAGACGATCATATGCGAGCCTCCTAACAGTTGTTCCACGTACCGGCGCGCGCATTGCGGCCCCCGAGCTCGGCAGATGCGAGAGCACTGGCAAGGCTGCCCCCAAAGAGTGCTTGGGCCATTGTGCCGCGACCGGCGCCAACGTCTTGCAACATCTGCTCGTGACGTCAGAGGTCAGCGGCCGCCAAGCGCTTCCAGACCACTCGTTGGTCTGTAGTCTAACCGGTAAACGCGTTCTGACGGATGAGGCTGAACTTTCGGACATAACGGGGAAGCCGGTTGCCAGCTCCTTTCTTAAGACCTGCAGCCTGACCGGCAAACGAGCGGAGCCGGAGCATTTTGGTCGCTGCGAATTCACGGCGATCGAAGCGCTAAGTCGTGAGTTGGCGAAAAGCGAAATCTCGGGCAAACTTTACCGCCGTGATCAGAATTTGCGATCTGTAGTTTCGAGCAAGAGTGGGCACAAGGATGAGTTCGTGTACTGCCATGAGACCCGGGAACCGATAGCGCGGGCCGAGGCCAAGCAATGCGAGGTGACCGGGAAATTTGTGCGCCCTGGTGTCCTCGAGCGATGCCACGTAACGGGAAAGGCGGTTTTGCCTTCGGAGCTCGAACGCTGTGCGGTCACTGACCGTCGTGTGTTAAGAAAATTGCTGGTGGTCAGCAGCGTGTCTGGCGCCTACCTTCAGCAACAGTTAGCAATTCGCTCGATTTCAGGCAAATACTGCGCACCTGCTGAAGCAAAGGCTTGCACATGGAGTGGGCGCATTTCGCATCCCGACGATCTCAGACCTTGCAGCCTCACCGGCATCTTCTTCCACTTGCAGCTCATGGCACCAGGTGCGAACTCGTATCTTCAGCCGTTAGGAGATTTGCTACATGGAGTGTGTCACAGTGTCGACAGCGCCAATCGTTGGGACGAAATCGCCTCCAAGACATCTATTGCCTTGCGCGGGAGTCGCTGCCGAGTAGAAAGCGCATATGCCTCGCCAGATAAGCGGCACTTGGCCTTGTGCTTGGAGGTTCGTACCCTGCTTGGGTTGCGCGTCCAGCAGGCTGGATTGCTCTACTCCATTGCAAATGGATCAATTGTCGGCCGCATAGCCATAGGCAAGCGCACGCCGAAGGGATGGGTCGGGGCCGCAAGCTAGGATTGCTTGGTCGCTGGCTGTCGAAGAATCTAGTTCGCTAGGTCTCTAATTCCATCCAGCAGAACGCGGGTTGCACGGCAATCGTCTTCGTTATAGTCGAGAATGCGTTGCTTGATATCGGGGTTTCGCTCTCGGCACCAGCGATCGAACCACTCGACGGAAGCCGCGCCGGAGGGATGGGTATCTCGCCACTTGAATCCTAGATATTTGGCTATCGTCTTGATCGAATGATCTCTGGTGGGCCATTCGGTCGCTTTCAACACCACATCTCCGTACAGGTCGACAGCTTGCGCGGGATCAAATAGTCGCTCCACATCATCCGGCGTGCAAATGTCAGGATATTTTTCCTGAAGCTTGCGATAGATTGTGCGCTCATATTTGGAGTAATAATAAATTCCCGCATTCGGTTGCAAGGCAAAAAAATCGAGGGCTGCAGCGAATGCACCGCGCTCTGCCTCTGGCGTTGGTTCCTCTGCAAAGAACGAAACGAAGCGTTCGGTACTGCTATCACCATTACTTCGTTCAACGAATCCATGAAGGTAGCAAACTCCCCTAAGCGGATCGACTTCGATGTCGAAAAACAATTCGATCTTAAAGCGCTTAAGGCTTATTGGTGCACGCAGAAACGGTTCGGGTGAGGATGATTTGAGCATCACGGCACGCGCTTGCAGCGCGCGGAAACGATCCGCTCCGAGTCCAGCAAACAGCGTCTTCTTGCCCTTTATGAAACCGTCTGGGGCGACGTTTGCGAGTGCCGCGATAGTCGGGATTTGGTCGATCATCCTATCGCGGTCCGATCGCCGGAGAAATGGGATTAATGTCAGGTCATCTGATGCGGTGAGTTGCGCGATACAGAAGGTATGCCAATGGCAAAGCTTGCAAACGCTGGCATAGCCGGGGAGCGGAACGATCTGTCGCGTCAGAATTGAGCGCGCCGCTGTGAGCGCATCTTCGTAGTCATCCCACAGATTCTGGCCGGGCAGATCACCGAAATCGTATGTGACCTCGTCCCCCCGAATGTCCAAAACGAACGCTCGGCGGCCGGCGGAAAAGCCCAGATGCTCAAGAATATCAATATAAAGCGCGAGCTGAACGGCATAGTGGAGCTTCGGTTTGCCGTCGTGTTCATCGTCTCCGCCCTCCTTTCCCCGGCCCGATTTGATATCGCCCGGAATGTAGCCGCCAGGCTCCTTGCGCAATAGATCCGGCATGCCGAACAGGTCTCCGGCCTTTATGCAGCCACCGTAGATTAGAGGCTCGCCTCTTGTCATCGCATCGAGGGTGAGCTGCTCACGGTTGGCTTCGGTTGCGTTGGAGAAATCAACAAATGGAAGCCGCAAAGTGGCGATCGTTTCCTTCTCGAACAGCGTGCCACGTTTCCAAAGCAGCCGAATAAAGGGATTGATTTCGTCTCGCTGCGATATATCGCCGAAGGCATCCAGCGCTACTCGCTGAGGACATTCCACGAGGTCGTACAGAATTGATGCTGTTATGATCACAGGTCCCCTCCAAGACGGGCCCCAGGGCCGCCATCCTGCATCATCTCGCTGCTCTACGCCATCCCGCTGCCTCGGCCTCGACCTCGGTGCAGAACCATCGCTCGCCAAGACCCTTCGTCATGTTGATCTGCGGATAGTTGAGTTGCCCTGGCAGGTGATAGATGCGCTCACCATTGCGGGTCACGTTGCCCTTGATCACGCATTCGGGCGACGGTGCTTCGGAGGACGAGACGGCTCCGAGCAAGAGCGTCTGGGCATTCACTGGCACTGAGGCCGCGCCGAGAATGATCGTCGACTTGTTGCGATGCCGCCAATCCCACGGGGCGATAAACGATCCAGACCACAGGCCTGCACGAGCGTCCCGGGCTGCGACCTCATCAGCGTCGTAAGCATGCGAATATCGGGCGAACGACAGTGCCCAACCCGATCGTACCATCCACGCGTTGACGTCCTCGCCCTCAATAAAGCAGATGCCAAGTGACCTCCGGTATTGATCGGTGCCTGTGAGGTCGCAGTCCCATGACTGTCCGTTCGAATGTTTAATCAGTTCCTCTCGGGCCGTGATGCCACAGGCCCACTTCTGTCCCTTCGTGTCGAGGCAAAGCTGATCGGTTTCGGGCGCATCGATGCCAGAGAGACGGATTTTCGTTCGCCCGATCTCGACCGTGTCGCCGTCAACGATGCGCGGGACGCCGCTGATCTCCTCCGCGAGGACGGGGGACGTGGTTGCGACAATTAGCAGGATCGCGAAAGCGCGTATCACGACGAAGGGCTGATGCTCGACGGACCTCATGCTGCCGCCCTATCTTCCTTATCGGCACCGCGCATCACAATCTTCAACGCATCAGCCGCCAACGGCCTCTGCAACGCCTTCGCCTCATCCCAATGGCGCACGCATCCAGACATCGCGCTCTTCATCGGTCGTCCGGACCACCGGCATTGCCTTGGCATGGATCGGCGCGACTACTGCGTTGGCTTGCGTGGTCAAGAACCCATAGACCTGATGGGGACCGGGGATCGGCCTGGACTTGGTGCCTCGATCACCGTTGAACGTCGTCCAGACGCCCGCGAACGCCATGAGCGGTCGATCGTCGCTCAGCGCGAACAATACCACGTCCTTCTTTTTTGGTCCCCGGGTTCGGCTCCGGCGCATATTCGGCAAAGCTGTTGAACGGGACTAGGCAGCGGTTCTCCGGCTTCAGCCAGCCACGCCAGTGATGCGTCCGGCCCGCCTAGGAATTGGCGCGTCGACCAAATCTCGCAATCGAGCCGGTGAGCCTCGGCGAGCGCGCGATCGGCCGTTTCATGGGCCGCCGCGGCCTCACGCGTAAGCTGGCGGTACGCGTTCTCGGCTTTGCGCAGCTCGGCGGCATAGTGCCGGCGATCGCGACCGGATAGCGGAATGTGCAGGATTCGAGCGGCGAACATCCTGGTCATAGATCTCGCTCGCGCTATGCTAATGCGCTTAGGTGAACGTTTTGGGTTTCGCTACGTTAAGGTATGAGCATGAACAGGAATCAGCAGCATATCTTAGACAGGGCGACGGGCGTTTCAGCAAAGCCCGCCACTCCTGACACAGACGCCGACGATCGAAATCCAAATATCATCCCGTCCGACGGTGGTGAGTATTCAAGGGAGGATCCCAGCGCTGGATCAGATCACGCTCTTCGGCCTCGCGGGCCGAAGCTCCGCTTGGTGTGGTGTGAGTCATTACGTGGGTCGCGCCAGCTCGGATAGCATCCGGCCAACGTTCATGATTTGGGATCCTCGCACTGAGGTCGTCAGCTATACCGAAGTACAACGGGGTGAACTTTCCGTTGGATAGTTGTTTTACGAAGGCATAGTTTCCGCCAACGCTCTTAATCGCTGCTGGTAGTCTCGGATTGTCGAGAAACCAATAACGATAGCTCTGCCCGGACATACCTGGCCAATCAATGTAATCGGACATCTAATCCTCCTCAGACTGTGACCTCACGCCAAGGGAGGCGTGCCGGATGAATCGAGGACAGCCATCGGACAATGTCTTGCCGGCCGTATGTGCGATGTCTGTGAGCCCCCATCAGCGCGATGGGACACCCCAATCGATGAGCCCAAGAATGGCAGAGCTCGTCGCTTTCAGTTTTGTTGTCGAGAACATGGTCTTTGACGACCACAACCCCGAAGTTGACCCCTTGCTCTCTGACAAGGGCAATTTGCCATGTGGACATGGCTCTCTCCTATTCTGAGAGCCGTGTTGACCGCGGGCAACGAACCGCTACATTCGGATCGCTGTAAAGCGCCTGTCCCGCGTCGGCTCTCGACCACGGGGCGGTTTCAGGCCGTCGGAAATTCCAGTTCCGGCGGCCTAATCTTTTGGGAACGGAAGCTCCCCTCCCTGGTTATATCTCTGTACACCCAACGTATATACAAAATTGTGTTGACGTTGTCAATACACCGTTATAGGTTTGGGGTTAAAGCAAAAAGAACAGTCCAACATAGGAGGTTACAATGTCCGCCGCCGTGATGGAGACGCCAAGGGAGAGCAAGCGCGACGCCGTGATCAACGTTCGATTGCCGACTAAACTTCGCGACCTGATCGACAGTGCCGCGGCCGTGGTCGGCAAGACGCGAACTGATTTCATTTTGGAGAGCGCGAGAAAACATGCCGTTGACGTACTACTCGATCAACAGCTGTTCTCGCTCGAGACTGCGCAATATGAGGCATTTCTACGCGCTTTGGACGAACCGCCTCAGCCAAATGCTCGGCTGAAGCAACTGCTTGCGAGTAAGTCGCCATGGCAGAAATAAAGCCGTACAAAGAGGCGTTGGGGCCGATACTGGCTCCAACGCCTCTTTTACCATCTCATGATGTTACGCGTTTCGATTGCGGGAAAGTACCGCTCAACGATTGGCTAAAGCACACTGCTCTAAAGGCGGAGGCCCGATCAGCGCGTTGCTATGTCATCCAGCGACGGCAAACTGTCGTCGGGTACTACTGTCTCGCCGCAGGAGCTGTGGCGCACGAAGGCGCTCCCAGAAAGCTTCGCCAGAATTTGCCGAGCCCAACACCTATAGTGATCATCGGAAGACTGGCGATCGACAAGGAGTATCAAGGACAGGGCCTTGGCCGAGCGCTCCTGCAGGACGCCTTGCTTCGTGTCACGAAAGCCTCAGAACTGGTAGGAGCCCGTGCGGTTCTGGTGCACGCCGTCGATCAACAGGCGGTACCATTCTATGCTCGATACGGCTTCAAGACTTTTCCTCACGGGAATCAGACGCTGTTCTTGCCAATCGAAGAAATCGTTCAATCTCTTTGAGTAGCGCGCGCCGCTTCGAGCTGATGCGCTCGGCTTCAGGAGCCGCCTCTTGTTTTTCTTGACCAGCCGGCCTGTAGCCCCGCTGCGCCTAGCGATTCATCCCAAACGCCTAGATCCTTGAGTAACGCGCGCAGCAGCCCGACAGTTTGCGCGGCAGTCGGGGAGGCTCCGCCAGGAAGTATCTCAGTTCGTTTTGCGCAAGATGGACTTCCTCGACCCTTTTCTGGATGAGGCCCGCAAGGTCATCCGAGACCGATTTAGGTAGCGGCGACTTGTCGTGGCGCCAGCGCCAAACAGTCATTCGACTGGTCCGGTAGTGCCGGGCCGCTGCGCCATCGCTGCCGAACACGACCCTGAACAGCAGATCATGCCGGCCGGGCGGCGTTCGGCGCTCGAAGCGCGATGGGGTTACGGTTTCGGAACGTGGCGGCATGTCTCAACAAGAAGGTGCTTGTGTTGCGCGTTCGAGAACAAGGCTAAATATAACGATTAATCTCCCGCCTGCCATCAGGCCATGCACGACCGCGCGGCCGGATTTCGACCCGCCACAACGCCACAATGCCCGTGTTGTATGTGTTTGCCGTCCATTTCAAAGCGCAACATGCGATCGTCTGTGGCGGCTCCAAAAGGGTCAGGAATGCTTGTGCCATCGTGGTTGTGGCGGTGTGGCGGTTCAAACCTCACGGCCCGGTAGGTAGCGGGCGAAGGCATCGTCAAATTGCGCAAGCTGGTAGCCCTTCGGTGTCCCGGTGCCTATCCGGATCGTACCCGGTGCGATCGCGAACGCCGCCAATTGGCGGGCCAGGCCATTGGTGCCAAGCCCCTTGCCGCGGTGCCATTCGGCCCACGGGCGGCCTTCAATTGCATTTAGAGCCAAGACCAGATCGGCTGATGATAGCTTGTCAAGTTTGCGCTCAGCGAAGATCGCGCGAATGTCAGATAGCAGAAGCACTCGGACGGATTGATCGTCGCCGGACGTGCTTGCGCCAGAGCATTGCACAGCTCGGCGCACGCGGGCGGGCCACTCGCCGCCGGCTGCGTCGGCAATGGCGAGCAGCGGGCGCCAGTTGTCCGCCGCCCGGTTGAACACGCCGGCCGGCAAGTCCGGGTCTGCTCCGCGCACGCGATCCGCGTTATCCCGTGCCCACCGCGCGGCCTTGCGGGCGAGCTGGTCGAAATGTTCGGTACGGTCAAATCGAAACGACTTGATTGGTTCGTCCGGCTTCCGCCGCCGCAATTCGATCGGCACTGAGCGATCCGCCAACGTTGCCGGTAATTTGCCAATCAACGCGATGGCACAGGCCGAGTAGGTTGAAAACGAACGCGGCTCGAATTCCTCGCCAACGGTCCGAATGACTGAGCCGCCATGCCGGTGACCGGAATTGAGAATACCCCTCAGTTCCTCGTTTTCAGGAAGGAATGTATCGGCTTCGTCAATTAGCAATGTCGGCCGCTGCAATTCGACAACACGGAAGATCGCAGCAGCGCTTGCATTTGCTGTCGGTAACGGTCGGTAAACGAGGCGTGCAACAACATCGAGCACTGTGGTCTTGCCGCATCCCTTTTCCGGTGACGTGATAGCTAGCCGGGGAGATATGCCGAAGCAATCGATCAAGTGGGTATGAACCGCCCACAGAGCGACAGTCTCGGCCGCGTGATCGAACATGACGACGTGCTGGCGTATACTGATCGCGAGCGCATCAAGCAGCTCCGCGCCGTTGACCGGATCAGGCCATGGTTCCGGTTCAGGTAACCTCAAAGCGTGACCCTGCTTGCTGTCATTTCCCAGTTTTTCGCGTTGGCCTTCGACCAGGCGATCGAGAATCGGAGCCCGAACGTTCAGCCGCTCTGCTGCATCCTTGCGCGTGCGTTCGTATTCAATCAGGCTAAGCTTGGCTAGTCGGCTGATTTCGCTGTCGTCATCCGATAGCACAGGATTTTCCAACTCACCGCCATTCGGCACTGCGATATTTGCGTCGACGCCAGACTGATATCGAACGTTTTGGTTCGAAGAATTATTGCCGGTCCAGCCGCTTTCGACCGCCATGTGAAATACCGTTGCCAGCGTGACGCGCCGACCGTCGCGGGAGGGACGTTCGAAGCTTTCCCACGTTCTTACTTGGTCATTTTCGTTGTATTTCTCTGGCGCGGTCTGTGACCATTCGCGCCAAATCTCAAAACCACGCCCTTCCCACCCCGCTTCATGAATCGCCATGCCGACGCGAAGCCAATCGCTTCGCTCGGTTGCCGGTATGAAGGCAAGTGCCGAACGAACTTGCTCCACGTCGTAGTTGCTCGAAAGGGTCTTCGCTAACTGCTCAGAGAGGGATCGCCCACCGATTGTTTTGTCTTTGAGATAAGCCGGCGGCTCTCCCAAATTGGCTAGAATGCTGTCGACCGGCCGCGCTGTGTCGTTACGGCTTCTCGCCCAATCCTGCATCCAAATTGGTGCGTCAGCCAACACGCCCGCACCATTCATAAACGAGTCCACTGAAGTGACGCGAGGGTGGCGCAACGACAAAGCCGCCGTCGCCCCGAACGTCCAGCCCGTTACGAGCGCTGCATGGAATAGGAGCGCATGGTGTAGGCATCGCAAAGTACAGATGCCAACCGCGTGCGGTTTTCACGATCGCGGTTCGGGGTAAGAGCTCGTGTTGCGCGACGAGAGACCGCAGCGTGGCAATGCCATCGTCGCCGTCGATGTCGATGACGACGAGCCCTGAAAGGGTGCCCGTTGCGATTCCTATGTTGGCGTTCCGCCATTTTCGCCACCATGCTTCAATCTGAGCGGGATCTGTTGTCGCAACTTTGAAGCCGCCTTTCACACGAGGGTGCTTGCCTGCGTTCTTGCCGCAACTCTGGCCGCAGCTACATCGCCCATCTTGAACGGAGTGCAGCGGGAACACATGCCAATTGCGTTGTGCATATTGCAGCGCGTGTTCCAACATTGAGGGTGCTGTCATGCTGGCGGCTCACCCCACGCGATTCTTGCTCGAATTTTTAGTAGTGGGCGCGGCGTCGATCGCTGGGAGGTTCTCGATCCACGAGCGCAAGTCGCCCTCGAGAATAAGGGTACGTCGGCCGCGCTTTACTGCGCGGAGCGCGCCGGACTTGATCGCCTCGTAGAGAGCCGTTCTTCCGGTGCGCGCGACCGCGCAAGCCTCCGCGACGTTGTAGGCAAGGGGTTTTTCCATGACATACTCCGTTGTGATCCGGGAGTGTCCCGGAGTTCGCGCCCGCGTTCGAAGGGACGTTTGCGGACAACAGAGCGATAGGCGGATTGTATGCGAGACGGGAGGGAGTTTTTAATCGGTCGGGCTAGGGAGTACGTTTTCGAGCTAGCGAGTACGTTTAATGGTGGTGAGAATGCCCTCTGGTTTTACTACAGGCGGTGCCGCATTTAGGGGGGCGGCGGATTGCCAAGCCGCCACCATCGCCCATCGAACGGCGGCGACGAGAACCCGAAACAAGGGGCCGCCCTTGCGGCCAGTATCGCCGAGAGTCGCGTCTCCATGATGCCCGATCGCAAAATGCGTGCGATTGGCCGCGCGAGCGATGGCATCGGCGAAGGCCCAAACAACGTCGCGATCGTAGACCTCAGGGCGACCTCTATACGGGGCTGTTGAACCTTCGCGCGCCCGACGATCGGCGGCGATATCCTGTTTCCAGGCATTGTCAGCGACCTTGCGTATTCTCCGAGAGGATACTGGGCCTTCTTTCGACCTGACGAAATCGCCTATAGCGTCGTGGAACTCCTTTCGCACATCCGGAAACATCGCTGCGGCGAGGGTGTTGTAAGTCTTGGCGCGCCCACGCTCGCACATAGCTTGCATAACGGTCTGGTTCTGCGAGGGTAGCCACGTTTCCATTGTCGCTTTGATGTCTTCAGCGACGTCAGCGGTGCTCCGCTTCAAGAGAAGCTTTGCGCGCATGCGGTTAATCTCCGCGACAAGCTTGGTGTCGGCATCTCGCAGAAGAGATGCACGGCTTTCCGGCCGATCTTCGAACGGTGTTTTCGGCAATTGGTAGCGCTCCCCGCATGGGCGCCCGCACAATGAATACGGCGGCAGCGCGGTGCGGAGCCGCGCGTTCGGGGATCAGCCTAGCCGCCGCAGAGAGAACTATATTAGGCCGCCGCGTGGCGGGCAAACCAAAGCGACAGGGACGAACTTTACGCTTCGGAGCCATGGCGCTCATGGCTTGCCTTGAGCACGTGAAGGCATCCTCGCCGGGCCGGAGACCGGCGGTCAAGGCCGCAGCCGCGAAGCGGGGGCGCGCACGCGCCAGCCTTGAGGGCCCCGCCTCCGGTCTGGCAATTCCCACAAATCGCGCAATGTGCCCTTTGTTCAATGCGAATTTCGCTTTGGCCGAAAACGCAAGGTTTGGGGATCAGCGTAATGTTCGTGGCGTGCTTGAAAATGCTCGCGATCCGACCGGCCGCACCTTGCGGCTTTTATCCTGCTATCAAGCGGTCGACGTCTTGCGTCTCGTCACCCATGCGCCGTTCTTCGACAAATTGCGATGCGACCAAAACCGCGAAGAGCATCACAAGAGCAGATTCCGTGCGGACTTGATGCAGTGGATGTGATGGCTCTTTGGCGAAGGCACGCGCGCCCATGGGATCAATGCCACCACCCGGAGCCGCCGCGGCTGCGCCGGTCGTTTGGTATTCAGGAGCAAGAAGGCGTGGTCAGACCTGTCCCGACCGGATGCGAGAAGGTCCGGTATCGTGGATAGCGGACGGTAAAGCAGATATCGCAAAAGCGACGTGATTGACCCGTCGCCGACATGAGCGGCCGACAATTTTTGACTGCAAAAAATCCATCAAACACTATTCCGGCCGCCGCGATTTCCTGATTTCATTGGGACTCGCCGAGATTGACGCGATGGTTTCCTGTCGTTGTGCCGCAACCACCAGACCAGGCGGATAACATGGCCCTCTGGCCGTTTGGACGCAAAAACCCGAGCACCTCGCCTTCTCCTGAGGTTCAACGGATTTTCGAGAAGGTTCATCGGTTTCTCGACGATGAAGCTGCTCAAAACAATGCTCTTCCCGAAGACTTCCGGCGGACTCTCGCGGCGAGCCCCTCGTGCGACCGTATACCAAATGCCGTTGGTGAGTTCGGTCGGACGCCTACCAATCCGATCCCCGTGAATGGCCCCGTTGGCGAACTACTCTATCTGTCACGGTTAGAGACGGCAGGCGGTGTCGCAATTGCATTTCATCGACTGGGTGCCCTCGACGAGATCGACGTATTCGAGGTCGCGTCGGAGGATGGCCGCCATTGGGACGTGCTGTACCTGTCTCTGTACTTCCCTCGCAAATCGAAGCATGTGCCTTCTGGTTATCGCATAATGACCAGCGAGGCGCGGCAGCGTGCTCTGATTCGAGGCACGACATTGCGCGTCGATGGCTTTCCGAGGGGTATTTACTCAGCAGCGATGGAATGCACGAAGCGCTTGATCGGGATGCCCCTTGGAGACTCCCAACTAAAGGCCATCGACGCGCGAAATGATTTGATACGACCCCGCAAGCACGTTGAAGTGCTTTCGCGTCTCAAATTTAGCAGTCAGACTAATGCGCCCCCAAATCAGAGTGCGAAACCAGAGGATCAAGCTTCCGAGTCGCCAAATCAAAAGGCGGCGCACCCTTCGGTAAAGGATCTGCTGATCGCCCGTGCTCCTCCTTGGGATCGGGTAGCTCCAATAGTGATTTCCGAAATAGTTAAAGCGATCACTGACAAGGGGTTATTAGAGGCTTTTGTTTTGCAGTCCATGAATGCAGGTCTCGTAGAGAAATACGCCGCGCTGCGCAGCGATGACGGCCCAATAATCCGCGCACAGATTTCGCATATTCTTTGCCTAACCGGTAACCGTGCAGTGCCTGCTCTCGCCGATGCAATACAGGCGGGACAACGGGACGCCGGGATGAAGGCATTAGCACTAGCAGGCGACACTTTCGAAGCGGCAATCGCCTTGTCGCCAAATCAAACTGTCGCCTATATCGGGCTCGCAGAGATTTACACATTATGCGGGAAAACGGCTGAAGCGAAAAAGTGGGCTAAGCTAGGATTGGTTGAGTTGGAGAAAACGCGCGCAACACCTGCGGGACAGGCTATTCGCTACAGCAACGTTTTCCCGGCTGACATGGATGATCAGCTAGAACGGCAATTGCGCAGCTATCTCGTAGCGACCCCTTGAAACGCGGGAGCAATAAGCCACTCTCGCCAAAGCCTTTCTAGCCGGTTTAAGCCCACGCGATGGTCTCGGTTATGTTCTTGACATATTGTTGCCCAATAGGCTGATGATCTTGGCCGTCGGTAAATAGTTCGGGAGTTATAACGAATGTCTTTTCGGTTGATTGAGAGAGACCGCATTCCTGGGCTCTACAGCGACCGGCGGGTAACCAAACATCCCACGTTGGACGCTGCCCGCAAGGCGGGTGCCATATCTACGCGTGATTATCTGATTGAGGAATGTCGCGGCTGGCCAACGAACCTCGAGGGAAGACCAGTCGAATATCGCATCGTTTGAAGGTAGTCGTCCTTTCCTGAGATCGCGGTTACTGGCCTTCTCGTCTGTCCAGGAGACCGCCGGGGAGGCTGCTGTTGAGCAGTAGCCGGACCACCCACGTAGGAAAAATCCAAAAGGCGTAGTGTTGGATCGCGAAGCATCGCAGCCTCGCGAATTGGAGTGCAACGCTGGCTGTTGCATCATAGCGGCACGGCGAAGCTATGGTGCCCATCTTCATCGACCGTGGCGCGGCACTCGCGCGGTACGGTTGGTTTCGCCAAAGGTCCAAGCTTCGTTGCGCGGGCGAAATTCACGCCTTTGCGGCCCTGCGGTTTCTCGGTTTCAGCGCCGTGACGTTCGTGTCATTCTCAATCCCAAGCACCGGGAAATGCGCGCGGATCGTGTCGGCCACGTAGCTCGGGGCAAGATGCGCGTAGTGCTTTTCCGTCATGCGTGTGTCGGCATGCCCTAGCTGTTCTGCAATCACGCCCATTGGAACGCCGCGCATCGCGAGCGTTGAGCCGTGCGTGTGGCGCAACACATGAAAAGACACGGCTGGCTTGATCTTGGCCTGCTTACAAGCATCAACCATCAGCCGAACTTGCTCCGCGGAGCGCCACTCGCCTGTGTCAGTCGCCTTTGCGGTGTCCGGAGACTTGCCATTTCTTTTCAAGCGTTCGCGCTCACGTTCCAAAGCACGTCGAATGCGACCGTCGTTGCGAAAGATCAAATCATCGCCGACCTTGCCGGCGGTGACCCTGGTGAACAGCCGCTGTCCTTCCGTGGTGAGAACAACGTGGCGCGGTTTGCCAGCCTTACTGTCGCGGATTGTGACTATGCCGGCATCGGCGTTGAAATCGGCAGCGCGCAAGGCGGCAAGCTCGGAATACCGACAGCCGGTCAATAATGCACCGCGAACGAGATTGCGGAATACCGGTTCGCAGGCGTTGACCAAGCGAGTGCATTCGGTCTCGGATAGATAGCGGACCCGCGCAGTCTCCACCGCCTTGAACGGCCGCACGCGACGCCACGCGTCGTCATTGGCGACGTGCCCGGCTTTCCATGCGTGATTGAGAGCCGCCTTGAGAACGGTCAATACGCGGTTGGCGGTCGCACGGCGCCTGCGAATGCCGTCCGAACTCTTATCAGCTTTGCGGTGGTTCGGCTTCTTGCCGCGCTTGCTGCGGACAAGGGGAGGTTTCTCAGCAAGGCCGTGGTGCCAATCCTCTATCCGCTTTGCAGTGAGCTTGGTGACTTGCACGCTGCCAAGTGCTGGCAAGATATGCACGTCGGCCTTGTATTTGCTTTCCCGGATACCCTTGCTGCCGCGTCGCTCCAACGCCTTCAAGTATTCTGTAATAACGTCGGCTACCGTGAGAGGGCCGGTTGAGGTGTCGTGACCGTCCTCACGTCGCAATTCGGAGCGCCACCAATCTCGCGCGGCCTTCTGCGCTTGGCCATAATCGAGCACAGACACGCCATCGGCGTCCTGGGTGTCGTCGGCCAACCCCAACCGAAATTCGCGATAGCGGCCGTCCTCTGCGAACCTGCGGGCAATCCAGGTGCCACCATTGGAAAGTCTCCGGTAGCCAAGGTGAAAGCCGATTTCGAGCCGCCGAAAGTAGGGCTTCGGTCCGATCGGCAGGCGGGCGCGCGCGGTTCGCGTTTCAAGCTTGGTGTCCCGAACCAGGCGAGCCATGGCGATTCCTTCCGACCTGTACCTAACTTTTGCCTAACAGTCGTAGGCAAATCGTCATGTATCACGACGAACGACAACGACCAAGAAATTTCAAGCAGAAAAGTGCGAATAGCACTGAAAAATAGGCATGATTGGCGTTCGCGAAGGTCCGTGACGTGCCGCGTTCGGTCGTCGTCGTTTTTGCTAGAAATGGACTGTATTGCCCCTCTCAAGGCTGAAACAGGGGTTCGATTCCCCTTGGGAGCGCCAACTAGCGAAATCAATGGCGTACATGTCAGTTTAGCGGCGTTAGCGGCAGTCCGGCCATCTTGCTTGCGGTGAGCGCTCCGCCGCAATCAAAGAGGGTCGCGTAGGATGAAGAGCTATTGGCGGATACAGCGCATAGATCGCTTCGATGTCACTTTCGAGAGGTTTGTAGCGGGAAACCTCTCCGAAAATGAGGTGACTACGATAATCCAGCGCCTCGCTTGCAAACATTTAAGTGAGGATGAAATCATCGGAGCGTCGTTGCGGCGTCCGCGCCGCACCGCTCTTCTCGAAACGCTGAGAGGCGGAAAGCCATTTGGGAAGCGAACCACGATCTCAATAGATCATGGCATCACATACATGGCGAGCTACTGGCGAGCAGACGAACTGGACAGCCGGCCAAAGCTTTAGCCGTTGCCTTGGTTTGAGAGATCGGCGACAGCTCTCTGTGTAACAGCGTAACAGCGCGGCACGAAAGAGCCGTCGCCGGGTTGAGGACGGCCTAGAGTGGGCACCCCAGCCGATCTAATTCGTCTGCAAGTTCAAAAAGAAGAATGATCATATCACCGAATTGCAGATCGCGACCGACTACCTGCCTTCCTTTGTCGGCGGGACTATAACTCAGATGGTGCCAGTTAACCGGCCCCGCCTGACAATTGTCAAAATGCACGCAACCTTGGTGATGTGAAATCCAATTCCGTACAGCGCGACCAAAGTTCAGCAATGGCGACCATGCATAAGCATCGCCTCCGCAGTTCGCCTTAATCCATGGGAGGTATCTCTCAAAGAAATCGACATAGAGCGGCGTGATCATGTTCTCTAAAATTCGCGGAGGGAGTGTTGCTGTGTGAGCCGTCTTTCGTAGCGGCGGCCCAATGTCCTTGGTCAAAAAGAACGCTACCCAAATTGTGCGCACGGGCTTGTTATTCACGATGGCAGGCATTAGCGCACCGACCGGCAGGGATACGGTGACTCCGAATTGTGTGGACTTAAATGGCAGGAGGCCGCTCGCCATTCCATTCCAGTCAGCACCATTCTTAATGGCGCTAACTGCGGTAAAGAGGGCGTCTACTATGAAAACGAGATTGCGCATCGTATCAAAGAGACGATGTTGTGAAGTCAATTTCACCGTTCCTGATGGGTGTGTCACGGGTACAGCGCCCCGACTAGGCGGTCGCCGGGTATCTTTTTCGCAGGCATGATCGGCTCTCATTCGTCGGGGAAAGCCGCGCTGGGTTGAGAGATTGGCGCGACGGGCCTCCGAGGTAGCCTTATCCGACATTATAGATAGATAGCGCGAGCCGTTCGGCGGCCTTCCGTCGTGCATTAGCGGCGTCCGTTGCCAGAACGGTCATGGCAAACCGCACGTCAGCGAAATCGTAGCTCACTTGCCACAAATTCGAAGACACCATAAAGACATCAGTAATCTGAGGACGCATTTTGTGGTCTCCTAAGTTGTAGTTTGCCCCTAAGTTAACATGGGCACTAACCAGAGTTCCGCCAGTGGCGATCTAGTGATATAGTGCAGCAACTCAACTGGAGATTTCGCCCCATGTGCAAATGCGAAAAAACCCGAGGCCTTACCGCCTGTCTTGTTTGTTGTGGCTTGCTGTTCGCGCCGCTCGGCGCGAAAAACCCGCCTGCCGCTGCCGTCGGCCACGTCCTGACAACAGCAGTGGCGGGCTCGACATCATTAGTAGGGACCGCGCACCTGCTGTACAGCCTGCCCAACACCGTGACCGGCGCAGTGCATCGATTACCGGCTGAACTTCCGAGGCCTGCCATGCATGAGCCCGATAAGTACCGATACCTGTGGTGTTAGTGCTCGTCTATTTTATCCTGGTGCTGGGTCGTCGCGGGATCAGCGGCCCACTTTCAGATAGCAAGTTTGATAGGCTTCCGAGACCGCGCTGCGCACTTTGTCGGCTCTTCCGCTGGCCCCAATTTCCGGCAAATCCAATTGCCAAAAATCGTCCGATTTCTCTTACCGCTCAGGCGTTTCGGGATATTTCACAGTCGACTATGTATTCCCCGAAAGGGCTGACCGCCCTGACCGCTTTTTGAGGCAAGCCATAGGCCGGTGATCAGTGACGCTTGCCTTCAACCCGGCGGCGCGTGACCCTCCCGCTGGTGCACTGAATTTACTTCCGCTCTCGGTGACATAGCGGAAATGGCCGGACTTGCTGCTGGCTCGACCCGGTCGTGATTGACCCATCTCGGGCCTTTCAATAGCGCGAAGAGGGGGCCTCGTATGTCGCCCTTTGGCCTTTTGAACGAGGATGTAATTATCTCGACTGTACAGTCGACCTTGGCCAGTGGGTACATCGGAGGACGAACTGGGAGAGCCAAACATGGAGAATATAAACAGGGAAGCTCTGAAAAGCCAGTCTACGGCAGAAACCAAGAGGCGTCCCTTCGCGATTGAAGATTCGGCTTCCGCAAAGCGCGTGCACAAGCTTATGGGAGCCGCCGATCTTCAAGATCGAATGGCAAGAATTCGATCAAAAAATTTTGCTGGGCGGTCGCCTTCAGTGATTGTCAGGTATTTGCAAACCCAACTCATCTACGCTCCCTTCGAAACGACGTTTACTCGGCCGTACACTATCGATCGATTTCCCGTGTATAGGGCGCGCGCCAACATCGATGAGCGTAGCGAAAACGTATACTTGGCACGTACGTTTTCTTATCCAAACCCTAGCTTTTGCACTAGTAACGGTCGAGCGAACCTCTCCAGATTCCCTATATTCTATTGTTCAGACGTCGCCGGGACTGCCGTGGCGGAGCTGCGTCCACGAGTTGGTGACGTTGTCTTCCTCAGCGAGTGGATTATCCGCTGCCATCGTCAAAACGAGCATGCCAGCATTTTTCCGCCCACATTAGACTTCCCTAACCCGTGGATAAGCATAGCAGCCAATCAGAGAAAGGGGCGCGTCGTATTCTACGAGGAGCACTTTGGGAAAGAGGTTACGACTAAGGTTGATCAAATATTTTCATTCCTAGGTGAGCTTTTCGTCAGTGAAGGTCCGCCATACTCAATTACATCCGCTTTAGCTTTCTATCTGATTTATGGCAGGCTAATTGATTATCTCGTTTATCCGAGCTTTGTGACGCGGGCCAATACATGCAATTTGGCGTTCCACCCCAACTTTGTGGATGAGTTTTTCAGGATCGATAGAGTATTCAGATTGTGTATCGATAAACCCTTAGAAGACGGGGCTATAGTGCATGTAACCGACGTTGCTGAGTATCGGAACAATGTACTCGCTTGGCGCTCACCGTATTCTGACGAGGACTTACCCTCGATGGAAATTCCTTCCAAGGACATCCAATCTATTTGAAGTGCCGGTCTGCAGCGTTGCTTCAGGATTTTTATGACCACCCAAGGCAACCGGAGTGCGTGATATGCGATTTATTTTGATGGCTGTATCTTTCGCCCTGCTTGCCTCAAGCCCGGCCTCCGCAAGCTGCTTGGAGCTGCTGTCAGGCCTGAAGGATTTACACGACGCCACTTGCGAGCCGATTACCGATCGCCTGCTTGTGAGCCTTGAGGGCGCGACTAGGGCGGAGGTCGCCAAGGCGATGAAGGTCATCGGTCGGCAGACGATCGGCCCGATGGTTCACCTCTTCAGCTCGGCCGACACCTATCCTGGCGGTGTGGACCTCACGTTTGAAGGCGATCGCGTCGTGCTCATCTTTGCAGGAGTTGATGACCCTGAGAACTTCAAGACGATGTGGTTTATTTGGAACCCCGAGTACCACGGTCGAAATCCCAATCCCTGCTCAGACCTTCCGGGCAGCCACTATGCCAGATGTGGCAAGTAGGGGCATATGCGCCCTAGCCGAAGTCATCCTGCGCGCTCCCGTACTCGACGAGCTTGCCGTCCGGCCCGCGCATGATCGCTTCGTCGAACGCGCCGCCTGCGCGATCCGCCGCATCAGCTCCTTGACGAACGCGGCGCTGACGCCCTTGGTCCGCTGCGCAGCTTCGCCTACCTCGGCATCAACATCGCGCATTGGATACTTTCCCTAATTGGGTGCTATTTAGGCGTGTAGTTGCGAAACTAAAACAAAACAGGAACAAAGTCACGCGCCCAAGAGGAAAAAAAGAGGGGCGGGCGGCCGGCCGATATCAATATTGGATTTTGACTGACCAAAGACGCAATCAAATTGAAAATGGCGGCTTTTCACGCTTCCCTGCGGGAGAGCCCGTCACCGCGATCGGCCCGACAGTTCGTATTTCAACTCCCAGGCATTCCCCACCATGCCCGATTTCCACGGCGTCTTTCCCTATCTGGTCTCGCCGGTTGACACAGGCGGGAAAGTCCGAACCGACGTGCTCATGCGTCTTTGCGACAATCTCATCACATCCGGCGTGCATGGGCTGACGCCGCTCGGTTCGACCGGCGAGTTTGCCTATCTCAACAATTTGCAGCGCGCGAGTGTCGTGCAGGCGACGATCGAAGCCGCGAAAGGCCGCGTGCCGGTGATCGCCGGCGTCGCCTCGACCTCGACACTGGACGCGGTCGCGCAGGCGAGGGCGTATCAGGCGCTTGGCGCCGACGGTATCCTCGCGATCCTGGAGGCGTACTTCCCGCTGCAAGACGCGCAAATCGAATCCTATTTTCGCGCCATTGCGGATGCGGTCGATATTCCCGTCGTGATCTACACCAATCCGCAATTCCAGCGCTCGGACCTCACGCTCGATTGCATCGCGCGGCTGTCGTCCCATCCGCGCATTCAATACATCAAGGACGCCTCCACCAATACCGGGCGGCTGTTGTCGATCATGAATCGCTGCGGCGATGCGATCCGCGTCTTCTCGGCCTCGGCGCATATTCCGGCCGCGGTGATGCTGATCGGCGGCGTGGGCTGGATGGCGGGACCGGCCTGCATCATCCCGCGGCAGAGCGTCGAGCTTTACAATCTCTGTAAAGCGCAGCGCTGGGACGAGGCGTTGGCCCTGCAACGCAAGCTGTGGCGCGTCAACGAAGCCTTCGCGCGCTTCAACCTCGCCGCCTGCATCAAGGCGGGACTATCGATCCAGGGCTACGACGTCGGCGATCCGGTTCCGCCCCAGAACGCGCTAACCGCGGACGAGCGCAAGCTGGTCGAGGCGGTGTTGCGGGAGATGAAATGACGGTTGGTTGTTTCGACCTGAAAAGCCGCTAAAACAAAACCGATCCAAAGAGACCTGAAGGACAGACCGATGAACATTCTTCCCGGCAATATGCGTTTCGGTGCGGGCCAGCCGGTCAAGCGGCTGGAGGATCGCCGGCTTCTCACGGGCAAGGGCCAATTCATCGACGACAAGCCGGAAGACGGCGCGCTGTGGCTGCATGTGCTGCGCTCGCCCCACGCCCATGCCAGGATCGTTTCCGTCGACACCAAGGCGGCAGCCGGCATGCCCGACGTGGTTGCCGTTTATACCGGCGCTGATCTGGTCGCCGACGACATCGGCACGCTGCCGACATTGTTGCTTTTCCCGCGGCCCGACGGCTCGCCGATGACGGTGCCGCCGCGGCGGCTGTTGGCTCACGAGGTCGTGCGCTTTGCCGGCGAGGCGGTGGCGGCGGTGGCGGCGAAATCGCGCATTGCGGCGCAGGCCGCGACTGAGGCGATCGCGGTCGAATACAAGGTGCAGCCCGCGGTGGTCGATCCGATCGAGGCCACCAAGCCGGGCGCGCCGGTGGTGTGGGAGGGGGCGCCCGACAATGTCGCGGCGGCGATGAGCTATGGCGATGCGGGCGCAGTGGACGCTGCATTTGCAACAGCGGCGCATGTGGTGTCGCTCGATCTCGTCAGCCAGCGACTGGCGCCCTCCGCCATGGAGCCGCGCTCGACCATCGCCGAGGTCGAGAAGAAGACCGGCCGCCTGATCCTGCATGTGCAGTCGCAGACGCCGGGCTCGACCCGCGATATTCTTGCCGAGGCGGTGCTGAAGCGGCCGAAGGAGAGCGTGCACGTCCTGGTCGGCGATATCGGCGGCGGCTTCGGTCAGAAGACCGGCCTCTATCCCGAAGACGCCATCGTGGCCTATGCCGCCGTCAAACTGAACCGCAAGGTGCGCTGGCGCGGCGAGCGCAGCGATGAATTCCTCGGCGGCACCCATGGCCGCGACCTGACCTCGACCGCCGCAATGGCGCTTGATGCCAAAGGCCGCGTGCTGGCCTATCGGGTGCGCTCGCTCGGCGGCACCGGCGCCTATCTGTCGGGCACGGGCGCCATCATTCCGCTGGTGCTCGGGCCGTTCGTGCAAACCGGCGTCTACGACCTGCCGCTGGTGCATTACGAGACCAAGGCCGTGATGACCCACACCGCGCCGGTCGGCGCCTATCGCGGCGCCGGCCGCCCCGAAGCCGTTTTCGTCGTGGAGCGCTTGATGGACGCCGCCGCTCGCCAGATCGGGATGGACCCGCGCGCCGTCCGCAAGGTGAATTTCGTCAGGCCCGCGCAAATGCCCTACACCAACGCCGTCGGCCAGGTCTACGACTCCGGTGCGTTCGCGCACATGCTGGAGCGCGCGGCCAAGTTAGCGGACTGGGACGGCTTTGCAGCGCGCAAGAAGGCCGCCAAGAAGAAAGGCCTGCTGTATGGCCGCGGCCTGACCAGCTACATCGAATGGACCGGCGGCAACGTGCTCACCGAGAGCGTCAGCCTGCACGCTACCGCCGAGGGACGTGTTGTGCTGCACGCGGGCACGCAGGCGATGGGGCAGGGGTTGCAGACCACCTATTCGCAGATGGTGGCGGCCTCGCTCGGCATCGCCATCGACAAGATCGACGTGGTGCAGGGCGATACGGATCTCGCGACCGGATTCGGCAGCGTCGGCTCGCGCTCGCTGTTCGTCGGGGGCACCGCCGCGGTGGTCGCCGCCAGCGATCTGATCGCCAAAGCGCGCGAGAAGGCCTCGCACCTGCTCGAAGCCGCGATCGAGGATATCGAATATCGCGACGGCGCTCTCGGCGTGGTCGGCACCGACAAGCGCGTCGGCCTGTTCGAAATCGCCGGACACGAAAAAGGCGGGCGGCTGAGCGTCGAGAGCGAAGGCAAGACCGATGGCCCGACCTGGCCGAACGGAACGCATATTTGCGAGGTCGAGGTCGATCCACAGACTGGTCTGTCGCGCGTCGTGCGCTACACCACGGTCGACGATGTCGGTGTCGCCATCAATCCGATGCTGGTGACGGGCCAGGTTCACGGCGGCGTCGCGCAGGGCATCGGCCAGGCGCTGTATGAGGGCGTGGCCTATGACACCGAAGGCCAGTTGCTCACCGCGAGCTTTCAGGATTACTGCCTGCCGCGGGCCGACGAAATTCCGCCGATCGCGGTCACGCTCGATGATTCCGCACCCTGCCGCACCAATCCGCTGGGCGCCAAAGGTTGCGGCGAATCGGGGGCGATCGGCGGTCCGCCCTGCATCGCCAATGGCGTGATGGACGCGCTCGGCGAGCTTGGCATCAAGTCCATCACCACGCCCTTGTCGCCGCTCAAGGTCTGGCAGGCGATTCAGCAAGCCAAGGCGACGCGGGGTTAATGCCGCATGAATGTTCGTCGTCATGACCAGCCCGTAACGGCGATGGATTCCATTTCTTAATGGATCATTTTCGTTAGCGGCGAATAGGCGCGGAGAACTCGCCTTCCGCTTCTTACCCAGTCACATCGTTCTGGTACCTTGCCGCGCAGGCAAAAGTAGTTCGGTAACTGGCTGGTCGGCGATGATAACGGCAAGGACATCCCTGGTTGCGCTCCTGCTGTGCTGGGCATTTGCAGCCTTAGCCGACGTCGCGGTGCCGCCGTTGTCGGGACGGGTCGTCGACCAGACGGGCACTTTGTCAGCCGGCGATATATCGGCGTTGACGCAAAGACTCCAAGACTTCGAAGCGCGCAAAGGCAGCCAGGTTGTGGTGCTGATCGTTCCGACCACCACGCCCGAGACGATCGAGCAATATTCGATCAGGGTGGCGGAGGCCTGGAAGATCGGGCGCAAGAAGATCGACGACGGCGTCTTGCTTGTCGTCGCCAAGAACAACCACAAGATTCGAATCGAGGTCGGATACGGCCTTGAAGGTGCACTCACCGACGTCACCTCAAAACGCATCATCGACGAGGTCATTGCTCCGAAATTCCAGAGCGGGGATTTCGCCGGCGGGATTTCGGTGGGGCTGGAGTGGATTTTCGCGGTGATCGACGGTGAGAAGCTGCCAGCGCCCACCTCGTCAGGCGCGCCGCAATCGACACGGCAGGGACCGGATCAGCGGGGCCAAAACAATCAGGCGCTTGGGGACTATATCGATAACAATCCCTTGTCGCTCGTGATTTTGATTCTCGTCGCCGCCACTCTCTATACGGTGCTGGGAAGATTGACGGGTTCGCTTGCCGCGGGCGGCCTTGTCGGGGGGCTGGTTTGGTACTTCTTTGGATTGCTGCCGCCGGCCTTCTTCCTGGGGGGCCTTGCGTTCTTCTTCACCTACTTCGCCAGGGAATTCACGTTGCCCAGGTGGATTCCCGGGTCGTCCGATAGCAGTTCGAGTGACAGCGAGTTCAGCGGCAAGGGTGGCAATTTCGGCGGCGGCGGCGCGTCGGGAAGCTGGTAGATAAGGCTATGGGCATCAAGCACATCGGCAGGCGCCTTCTCGACAAAAGAAGGTGCCTCCCTGCGCCTTTTCGATTGACGATATAAAATGCGCGCGCGTTCTGATAGCGTGCGGCCCAGGCAAGGCAGGAGGGATTCGATGCGCAGACTTTGGACCGTGCTGGCGGCGCTGGCGACGTTGAGCCTCACCAATTGCGGCTACAACGCGATTCAGACCAACGACGAGCAGGTCAAATCGGCCTGGTCCGAGGTGCTGAACCAGTACCAGCGCCGTGCCGATCTCGTGCCCAACCTCGTCAATTCGGTGAAGGGCTTTGCGCAGCAGGAGAAGGACGTACTGCTTGGCGTGACCAACGCGCGGGCCAAGGTCGGCAGCATCCAGGCGACGCCGGAGCTGGTCAACGATCCCGGCGCGTTCGCGAAATTCCAGGCCGCCCAGGGCGAACTCACAAGCGCGCTGTCGAGGCTTCTGGTTGTGACGGAAAATTATCCGCAGCTCAAATCGGACGCGTTGTTCCACGACCTGATGTCGCAGCTCGAGGGCACCGAGAACCGGATCACGGTGGCGCGCAATCGCTACATCAAGGCGGTGCAGGACTACAATGTCGGCATCCGCACCTTCCCGAACAATCTGACGGCGATGATGTTCGGCTACAAAGAGAAGGCCAATTTCACGGTCGACAATGAAAAAGAAATTTCGACCGCGCCGAAGGTCGATTTCAATCCGTCGCCGGCACCGGCAAAGTAAGTCTTGCAGATCATCCGGCCCACGATGATCGCTGCAAGGACATCCCTTCTTGCGCTTGTGGTGTGCTGGACGTTCGTGGCGCTGGCCGACGTCGCGGTGCCGACGCTGTCGGGAAGGGTGGTCGATCAGACCGCCACGCTGTCCGCCGGCGACATTTCCGCGCTAACCCAAAGGCTCAGGGACCTCGAAACCCGCAAGGGAAGTCAAGTCGCGGTGCTGATCGTGCCGACCACTCAGCCCGAGACGATCGAGCAATATTCGATCCGGGTCGCGGAGGCCTGGAAGATCGGGCGCAGGAAGATCGACGACGGCGCGCTCCTGGTCGTCGCCAAGGACGATCACAAGCTGCGCATCGAAGTTGGATATGGCCTCGAGGGCGCGCTCACCGACGTGACCGCAAGCCGTATCATCGGCGAGGTCATCGTGCCCAGATTCAGGAGCGGGGATTTCGCCGGCGGAATTTCGGCGGGTGTCGATCGGATGATTGCCGTGATCAATGGCGAGCCGCTGCCCGCTCTGCAGCCGCAGCAGAGCTGGAGCTTGCCCGACCATTTCGGAGACGCGTTCCCGTTCCTGCTTTTCGCCGTGCTTTTTGGCGGTCATGTCCTGACGGCGATCCTCGGCAGGTTGATTGGCTCGGTGGCGGCCGGCGGCGTGGTCGGGTTGCTGGCGTGGCTTATTCTGGGATCGTTGGCGCTGTCATGCCTCGCGGCCGCGATTGCCTTCATCCTCTGTCTGCTCGGCGAGGGCATCGGGTCATCGGGCCGCAGCGGCTGGTCCGGCGGGGGTGGCTCGTTCTCAGGGAGCAGCAGCTCGGGCGACGGCGGCGGATTTTCCGGCGGCGGCGGCAGTTTCGGCGGCGGCGGCGCATCGGGAAGCTGGTAAGGTAAGCTATGGGCATCAAGCGCATCGGCAAGCATCTTCTGGAACATCATTGGCGTGCGAAGCGCGTTTTTCCGCCGCAAGTGCTGGCCCTGATCGAGCAGGCGATCAAGGCTGGCGAGGCCACGCATTCCGGTCAGGTCCGTTTCGCGGTGGAAGGCGCGCTCGACGGCAGGCCGCTGTTCAGGAATCAATCGGCGCGGGATCGCGCGCTCGACCTGTTCTCGCATTTGCGGATATGGGACACCGCCCATAACAACGGCGTGCTGATCTATCTGCTTTTGGCCGACCGCCAGGTCGAGATCGTCGCCGATCGCGGCATCGACGCCAAGGTTGGCCGCGAGGGCTGGCAAAAGATCTGCAAGGCGATGGAGACCGATTTCAAGGCCGGCAATTTCTCAGGTGGCGTGATCAAGGGAATCCAGGCCGTCTCGCAGCAACTGGCCGCGCATTTTCCAAAGCACGGGGCCGGCCCGAACGAACTGCCCGATGCGCCGGTGGTGATGTAGGTCTCACCGTCATTGCGAGCCAACGGGTCGCGCGAATGCGCGCCCGATGACAGGCTCCGCGAAGCAATCCATAGCGGAGCGGCAGCATGGACTGCTTCGTCGCTTGCGCTCCTCGCAATGACGATTACGCCTTCACCGACGGCCTTGCGCCGACACGCGCGAACCAGGCGGCGAGATTGGAGTTGGCGGGGTCGAGCGGCTGGCCGACCTGATTGCCGAAATCGATCCAGCAATAGAGCAGGATATCGGCCAGCGTGAAGCGTTTGCCGCACAGATATTCCTTGCCCGCGATCTGGCCGTTGAGCCATTGCAGGCGGTTGGCCGCGATCATCTTGAGGCCGGGTGAGGCCTCCGGCGCCACGGGAATCCGCTTTTCGAAAAACTTCAGCGCTTCGCCGAAGCGATAGCCGTTGGCGAGCGGCTCGCAGATGTTGAGATCGACGCGGCGCGTCCACATTCGGCGTTCGGCGCGCTCTTCCGCCGTGTGTCCGATCAGCGCCGGCTCCGGCTTTTTCTCCTCGAGATATTCGCAGATCGCGGTGATCTCGGAGAGGTAGCTGCCATCATCGAGCTCGAGCGTGGGCATCTGGCCGTGCGGATTGCGCTTGAGATGTTCGGCCTGGCGATTTTCGCCGCCGCGCAGATCGACCGTCTGTTTGGGCATCTCGATGGCTTTTTCCGCCATGAACATGCGGACAATGCGCGGATTCGGCCCGATCGAGTCATAGAGTTTCATAGCGCTCTCCCCATTATTTCAGTCCGCGCTTTTTGAGCAGACCGGCGGGCCGGTTGTCAAACGGCAAACGGGCCCAACTGTTGTCGAGCCCGTCGAGTTCGCGCGCTGGACGTATGATTTGCGCAAGCTGAAGCGGTCTTATTCTTCGGCCGGAAATCGGCACCCCGGCCACGCGGGTAGAACGAGGCCGACCCGATAACTTCCTAAATTTTCGCTAAGCGGGCGGCCGGGTAACGCTTTGGCAAGAAATTCGGTTACCAAATGGTCAATCAAACTCTGGAGATTCTGACCATGGCCGAAGAAGCTGAACAGACCAGCGGTGAATCCGGTTCCATCAAAGTCGAACCGGCCGTTTCCCATGCGCCGGAGCCTCAAAGCGAGTCGGTGACTGCTTCCGCCCAGGAAGCGGTGCAAGCCTCGGCCCATGTCGAGCCTCCCGCTCCGGCGCGCGAGGGCGCAACCGCCGAAATGTCGGATGCCGCCGCCTCGAAGCCTGAAGCAAGCGTCCACGAACCCGAGATCGGCTCCGCCGAGGCCGATGCATCGCAAATCCCCGGCCAAGTGATCGTCATGTCGCACGCCAACCGCGCCTCGTCGGATCAAGCTTCGGATTCGCAACCGCAAGGCGATGCGTCCCAGGGCATGTTCGGCAAGCGCCGGTTCGCTGCCGTTGCGGCCGTGGTTGCGCTAGCGACGGTAGCCGGCGCGCTTGGCGGGGCACTGGCGACCTCGGCGTTCATTCGTGGTGCCGAAGTCGCGGGCGGCAATCACACGTTCGAAACTTCGATAGCCCGGATCGATGCCGACATCCTGGCGCTGAAGGCGGGCCTTGAGAACAACGCCAAACTCGCCAAGATCAGCGACGCCGTGGACAAGTTCCGCACCGCGCCCGTGCCGCCTCCGGCAACCGTTGCCGCAGCACCAACGCCCGCAAAGGAAGTCACCGGCTCGGTTTCGCCGCCTGCGCCCGCGGCTCCGCCCAAAACCGAAGTTGGCCGATTGCCGACGGTTGAAGGCTGGTTCTTGCGCGAGATCGCCAATGGCGGCGCGCTGATCGACGGCCGGCGCCGCATTTACGAGGTGTATGCCGGCGACATCGTGCCGGGCCTCGGCCGCGTCGATGCCATCCGCCGCCAGGACGGCCGCTGGGTGGTCGTGACCAGCAAGGGCCTCATCGTCGCGCGCTGATATTCCCACTTCACCGCGACGTGAAGCGTAGTTCCCGCAACGATCCAGCGAGACAGTCGGCCCAGTTTTCGGCTATTTCCTGAAAGCCAATAGCGCTGCCAGCGCGGCTCCGGAATGCGGGCGCCTGAGGCGGTGTTTGTCAGGATATGGGCCGCCCGTTGCGTTTGTACCTCACTCTTCTCGCTCTCCTCTGTGGCATCGCTCCGCCGTGCATGGCGCAGAGCGCGCCGGCGCTGGAACGTGGCGCCGCGATCGCCGATCCCCTCGCGCTGCCAGAACTCGATGCCGGACGATTTGGCCTCGCGCGAATGCTGATCCCGTCGCGGCCGGAAGGCGCGCCGCTCGCCGGCAGCGAGTTGTTTGCCTTGCCCGCAATGGCGCCCGTCCGCAAGGCATTCGACGAGGAGTTCGAGCGATTCATTCGGCAACACAAGGCCGAGCTTCCGAACGAGACCATCGGGGTCGGAACCTCCTTCGACTATCAATTGTTCGACCGCGCGCTGCTTTATTCGCCGACGACGCGCTTCGTGCTCGCAGGCATCGTCAACCGGATGGACCGCGCCTATGTGGCAAGGGAAAATTGCGGCGAAGTGCGGCTGGTCTATCGCCTCACCGAGACGAACGCGCCGGCCGTGGGCGAACACGCCGTCTCGCCGCGGCTGCCGATGACGCTCAACCTCGTCCTGAAGGCGAGAGGCGGTCATGCGGCGGCGGACGACAAGCGCGCGGCGCTCACCTGCGCCGAAATCGCGCGGCGATGGCTGGCATCAGCCGACTGGCCGCTGAGTGGGGCAGCGCTTGCGGAAAAACTGACTGCCGATGGCGGTCCGCTGGCATCGATTGTGTCTGAAAATATCGATCGCATCGAAACCAATCTTCAGATCGCGCACGTCTCGCAATCGCCGACCCATGATTTCCGTACCGATTATCTTCTGAAAGTGTTCGACTACAACGCCGAGAGCCACGCCTTTGAGGAGGCGACACTTGAAAATCAATTCGATCGCGGACGGATTCTGGCGGATGAAAAGCTCAAGCGCGACTTCAAGAGCTGGCTGCTGGAGCCAACGCATCTTGCCGAGCTCGATCGCGGCACGATCCTGATCCCGAAAGAGTACCTCGCCAAGCGCGCGATCGCGCCGACGCCGGCCGGATTTTCGCCCTCCGAGCTGCAGCCGGCTTTCGGCCTGGTGGAAGGGGAGGGTGGCGACCCCGTATTCACCAAGGGCGACATCGTCGCGGCGCTGGAAAAAGCCGCATCGCGCGGCATCACCATCCAGAATATTCGCTCGGTCGCGGGCTTCGAGCGCCGTCTCAACGACGTCACCTGTGCCGGATGCCACCAAACCCGCGGCATCGGCGGCTTTCATTTCCCCGGTGTCGACTGGATGGCGGCCTATCCTTCGAACTCGACGGTCGTGCCGGGCTCGCCGCATTTCTTCGGCGACCAGGTCCGCCGCCGCGATATTTTGGCGTCGATCCGCGACGGCAAGGCGCCCGACTACTCGCGCGGATTTTCCAGCCGGCCGCAATTGCGCGGCAGCCATGAACTCGCCGGAAGCGAATATGACGACGGCTGGGGCGCGCATTGCTATAGCCAAAGCGCCAAGCCTGCGGAAAATGACCGCAGTTTCACATCATGGACCTGCGCCAAGGGCCTCGCCTGTCAGGTCATGAGCGAGGCCACGCGCATGGGCATGTGCTTTGTCGGCGGTCGGTAGGGGAGCGCACTTCCGTCGTTGCTTCAACTCGATCCAAACTCATCAAGCTTTAGCAGCGCTTTAGCGCGACCATCGCACCCGCAGGCGATGCCAGGGCAGCGGCGCAAGCAGCAGCGCGATGACGAGGAGCGCCAGGCTCGCGCCCCATCTGATGCGTTCCCGCGCCCGCGCGCGGATTTCGCCCATCACGAATTGCTCGCCTCGGCGCATTTCGGCGTAGGATTTCAGGAATGAGGAAATCCGCTGCACCGTCGTTTCATCGAGCGCCTCGCCTTGTGTGCGGCTGCGTTTCTCTTGCGCGATCAATTGCTCCGCCGCCAAACGATGTCGTTCGGCGGTCTCACTGGCGTCTTGATAGGCGGCGGCCTCGGCGTTCGTGAAATAGAGCTTTCGCAGTGAAGGGGAGATTTGTTCGAGCATGTCGAGAGGCGGTTGATCGGCGCGCGGCGCGACCGCCAATTGGACGGCGGAGCCGGCGATGACGGCGGCTCCCAGCCAGCGAACGGTCCGGATCGCGATCCCTGTTGCTGCGAGGCGATCGCCGCGGACGAAGGGATAGACCAGTCCCGCCAGCGCCAGCGCCGCGCCGAAGGCGCAGACGATGGCAGCTCCAGTGGGCAGGTCGAAGGCGAACGAGGCGGCAAATCCGGCGGCGCTGGTCAGGATGCCCGCGACCCAGCCGATCGCCAATTGCCGGGGCAGCGTGGACGCATACATCACGCCGATCGCGGCAGGGATGATCAGGAACGAAAATACCAGGAGCACGCCGGCGAGCGCGACCGAACTGGTCACGACCATGCCGAAGGTGGCGTAGAACACGAATTCCCAGAACAGCGAGGAGGACTTGGCGAGCCTGCCGCGCAACAGAAAATGCACCAGCGCCACCACGAGATAGAGCGGCACGATCACGGCGATTTCGCCAAGTCCGCTGGTCAGGATGTTGCCGGTCAGGATCTGCTTGAGATGCTCGGCGCCCTGTGGGGCGCGGTCGATCAGAAGGATCGAAGCTGCGGCTGCAACCACATAGATGACGCCGATCAGCGCTTCCTGCGGCACGCGCCTGGCCCAGGCGCGCGTGAACGCGAGCAACACGGCGGCGAGCATAGTGAAAGCGAGCGAGTAGCCGTAAGTCGCCAGACTCTGCGCGGGATGGCCGAGCATGAAGGCGACCGTGGCGCCAAGGGCTGCGATCTGGGCCAGCGCGAGATCGACGAAGATCACATTACGCGCCAGCACCTGAATGCCGAAATAGGCGTGGATGCCGACCAGACACACCGCCACCAGGAACGAAGGCCAGAGAAATCCGATCGCCTCGGTCATCTAACGGCTGCCGCTTTGACGAGCGCCTCGACGTCGGTGTCGAACAGCGCGAGATAATCGTCCGTGCCCGGCAGCGCGCCGACGGAAGCCGCGAGCACCACCACCGAAGCGCCAGTCTTCGCGGCCACAAAGGCAACGTCCCGTTCCGGCTCTTGCGGCTCACGCACGACGAGGCGCACGCCGCGGGCGTGCATGGTGTCGATGATGGCGGCGAGGTGCGAGGGCGTCGACGGGACGCCCGGCTTGATTTCGAGGAAGTCGGCAAAATCGAGCCGGAAGCGGCGGGCAAAATAAGGCCAGCTATTGTGATAGGCGATGATCGGCGTCTGCCTCAAGGGCGCGAGCCTTTCTTCCCATTCGTCGAGCTTCGCGGAGAGGCGCGCAAGAAAGGCCTGCCGGTTGCTCTCGTAGATCTTGGTGTGCGCGGGGTCGACGCGCGCCAACCCTTCCATGATGCTGGCGGTGATGAACTCGGCGTTTTTGGGGTCGAGCCAATAATGCGGATTGCCGCTGCCATGGGCGTGACCGTCGCCGGGGCCGATCGAGACGCCGCGCACCTCCAGCGGCGCGATGCCGAAGGAAGCATCGACATAACCGGCGCCGCCGCGCCTGAGCTCGCGCATGGCGGAGGCCTCGAGCAAACGATCGAACCAGAGGTCGTAATCAAGCCCGACCCGCACCACGAGCCGGGCCTCCTTCAGCCGAAGTCCGTCCTGCGGCTTCGGTTGATATTCTTCGGCGTCGAAATTGGCCGGCACCAGGCTCACCGCGTCGACCAGGTCGCCGCCCACCGCCTCGGCCAGGCTGCGCAGATCGGTCGTCGTCGTGACGATGCGAATACGCTCTTCTGCCTGTGCTAGCGTCGTTTGCTCAACGAGCAAGCCGCTCGCCGAGCAAAGCGCAACCGTCATTGCGAGCGCCAGCCAAACAATCCAGGACCGGTCAAGAGGAAACATGGATTGCTTCCGCCTACGCACGCGTGCGCTTCGGCGGACTCCTACCCTGCGAAGCTTGCGCAGCAAGCGGAGCGGGGTCGTCGCTTGCGCTCCCTTGCGCAAACGCTTCGCGTTTGTCGCAGGCAATGACGGCCGCTCCAGTAGCGGCTATCCCGTTCAATCTACTGCTTGACCCAGATGCTCTTCGGCACCAGGCAGTGAACGTTCTTCTCGGTGTCGGAGATGGCGCCGATCCGGCAATCCATCGCGACGCTGGCAAGCCCATAAGCGTCAAGACGCGCGATCTTCTTGTCGGTCTCGAGCAGCTTGATCATGCCCATCGAGGCGGTGTCCATCGCCTTGTTCAGGTCGGCGTCCTTGGCGTGGGACACCAGATATTTCGACGTCTCCTTGGTCGGACGTTCCATGTCTTCGGCCTCGCGCGGATTTTTCGGGCTGAGGCAGTGGATGCCGTTCTTGATGTTGACCACTTGCGAGACCCGGCAATCGGAGACCGTCGGCATCAGCTTCTCGGCCTGCTCGGTGGAAATGCCGCGCAACTCGGCAAGAAGTTTGACGGTTTGCGCCTTCGCCTGCGTCCACGCGTTGTTCAAATCCTTGTCGAATCCCATGGCGATCCAGGACTTCCTGGTTTCGATCCGCGGGAAGTCGAGCGGCTTGCCCTTGATGACTTCCACCGTGATGTTGAACTCCTTGTAGGCCGTTTCCAGCGCGGTGAGGTTGACCTCGCCATTGCCCTGGCCGGCGTGGGAATCGCCGGTCCACAACAGCGCGCCCGGCACAAACACCGGTACATAAAGCGAGCTGCCGGCGACCAGATCGCGGATGTCCATGTTGCCGGCGTATTCACCCGGCGGCACGCTGCTGTAGCGTCCAGGCTCCTTACGCGCCACCCCGATCGTGCCGGGGAACGGCTTGAGCGGAATGACGACGCCGGGAAGGAACTCCGTCGTCATCTTGTCGAGGTCGAGATAGAGATACTTTACCTGGCCATCCGAGTAGACCTTCGGAAATTCACCGAACATGCCGGGCACGTTGAAGTTCGTGGCATAGGCGCGCGGCACGATCTTGTTGAGCGTCACCTTCAGCACGTCGCCCGGCTGCGCTTCCTCAATATAGATCGGCCCGGTGAGCGTGTGCGGTCCGCGGCCGGGAAAATCCGTGCGCGTCTTCTTGATCTGCTCGATCGTCGTGCCCGGCACCACCTGATTGTGGCTGTGCATCATGGTTTCAAGTACGACAACATCGCCGGAATGCACCCGCGCCACTGGTGGCTGCGCATTGTCGAACCAGCCCCACTGCGTGGTGTCGAGCGTTGCCGGCAGCAGATACAGCTTCTTGCCGTTGGGCGAAGTCGTGACGCGAAGCTTGGGATCGGCCAGCCCCACCCCTGGATAGCCGGGCGTGGTGATGGTCGCGGTCAGCGGGAACGGCGAAGCTGCGGCGGAGGGTGGAGATGTCTGCGCGAACGCCGCGGTGGCGAAAATCGTTGAGCCAAGAACGAGAGCTCCGCAGGCGCCAAAGGCGTTGCGGGACGGCAGCGTGGACGACGGCATGGTTTTCCCCTGATCGGCGACAAATGGCTGTTTTTGATGGCCGAAAGTATAGGCCAGTTGAGCGCGTCCCGGCAATCCGCCGCGTCCCTCGTTTTGCTCGCGACGTGCCCTGCGAAAGTATAAGCTGGGCTGATGCAGCGCGCCGTCGCCGGCGAGACGGTTTTGCGGGCAAATCGGCACGTTCGACCCTAGATTGACAGTGGGCTCACTATTCGTGTTTCATCGCCGCCAACCGCGTTAAAATAAATGCGGGGAGGGACATGGACGAAATCATCATTGTCGGCGGCGGGATTGGCGGATTGACGCTCGGGCTCGCGCTGCACGCGGCCGGCATCCCCTGCCGAATATTCGAATCCGCGCCGGAATTCCGCGCGGTCGGTGTCGGCATCAACCTCCTGCCCCATGCAACCAAGGAGTTCGCAAGCCTCGGCCTGGAGGCCGATCTGGCGCGCCTTGCGATTGCGACCAGCGATGCAACCTTCTTCAACCGCTTCGGCCAGTTGATCTATCAGGAGCCGCTCGGCCGCGCCGCCGGCTACGACCATCCGCAGCTCTCGATCCATCGCGCCGACCTGCAGATGGCATTGCTGGAAGCGTTCCGCGCCCGCGCCGGCGCGGGTCGGGTCCTCACCAATCATCACTGCATCGGCATCGAACAGGACGATGCGGGCGTCAGCGTGCATTTCGCGGCAGGTCCCGGCAGCGCCGACCGCACCACCGTCCGCGGCCGCGCGGCGATTGCCTGCGACGGCATCAATTCGGCCGTTCGCAAGCAGTTCTTCCCGGACGAGGGCGAGCCGCGCTACTCCGGCGTCAACATGTGGCGCGGCGTCACGCGGTGGAAGCCGATTTTGTCGGGCGCGAGCCTCACACGGGCGGGATGGTTGTCGCATGGCAAGATGGTGATCTATCCGATCCGTGCCGCGGGCGCCGACGGATTGCAGCTCATCAACTGGGTTGCCGAAATCGAAACGCCGATCTACCGCAGGCGCGACTGGAATCGCCTCGGCGCGATCGATGATTTCATCGGCGCATTCGCCGACTGGCATTTCGACTGGCTCGATGTGCCCGCCTTCATTCGCGCCGCCGACACCGTCATGGAATTTCCGATGGTCGACCAAGACCCGCTGCCGCGCTGGAGTTTCGGCCGCGTGACGTTGCTCGGCGATGCCGCCCACCCGATGGTGCCGCGCGGTTCCAACGGCGCCGGGCAGGCGATCCTGGATACGCGCGCGGTGACGACCGCGCTAATCGAAAATGGCGATCCGGTCTCGGCCTTTGCCGCCTATGAGAAGCAGCGCCTCGAGGCGACTGCCCGCATTGTTCTGACCAACCGCACCAATCCGCCCGACGCGATCCTGCGCGAGGTGTACGAGCGCACACACGACCGGCCTTTCGCTTCGATCGACGACGTCATCAGCCGCGACGAACTGGTCGCGCTGTCCGACGGCTACAAGAAAATCGCCGGCTATTCGAAAGAGGCTTTGCGCGCGTGAGTAACCTACGCGTTGTCAAAGTCGTCATTGCGAGGAGCGTAGCGACGAAGCAATCCATTCTAACCGAGACATGGATTGCTTCGCGCAGCCTGTCATCGGGCGGCGCTTTGCGCCGACCCGGTGGCTCGCAATGACGGAGGAGAAGCGAATGACAACAACCCAGGCAAGCAACGCTCCCACGATCGATGTCGCCGAGTACATCGATGCGCAGCCGGTCGGCGGATTCCAGGTCAGGCTGCTTCTGACCTGTGCCGCGGTGCTGTTTCTCGACGGCTTCGATACCCAGGCGATCGGCTTCGTCGCGCCGGCGCTTGCCAGGGAATGGGGCATTTCCAAGGGCGCGCTTGGCCCGGTGCTCAGTGCGGCGTTGTTCGGACTGATGATCGGCGCGCTGTTGTTGAGCCCGGCTGCGGACCGCGTCGGGCGCAAGAAGATCATCATCCTGTCCACGGTCGCATTCGGGATCGGCGCGCTCGCCACCGCTTTCGTCGAGGGCATCAGCGCGCTGATCCTGGTCCGTTTTCTGACCGGCCTGGGACTAGGCGGCGCGATGCCCAATGCCATCGCCATGATGTCCGAGTTCAGCCCGCGCCGCCGCCGCGCCACCATGGTGATGCTGATGTTCTGCGGCTTTTCGATCGGCGGAGCGCTCGGCGGTCTGGTCGCGGCGGCATTGATCCCACATTTCGGCTGGCGGGCCGTCTTTGTCGTCGGCGGCGCCGCGCCGCTGTTGATGGCGCCGATCCTGGCGCTGAAATTGCCTGAGTCGGTGAGGTTTCTCGCGCTCGCCGGTCACGCCGATGCGCGGGTCGGGCAATTGCTCGGGCTGATCAACCCGAAGGCCGTGTTCGCAGCGGCAACGCGCTTCGTAGTGCACGAGCCGGAATTGAAGGGGATTCCGGTCAAGCATCTGTTTAGGGATGGAAGGACGCTCGTCACCTTGCTGTTGTGGGTGTTGTTCTTCATGAGCCTGCTCGACATCTATTTCCTGTCGACCTGGCTGCCCACGGTGCTCAGCGATTTCGGCGCGTCGGTATCGAAAGCGGCGGAAGTCGGCGCATTGCTGCAAATCGGCGGCGTCGTCGGAACTCTCGTGCTTGGCAGTATCATCGACCGCTTCTCGTTCCGCGCGGTCGCGCTGGTCTATTTCATGGCGGTCTTCGCCATCGCTGCGATCGGCCAGCTCGGATATTCGATTGTCCTCATCGGCGGCGCGATCTTCGTGGCGGGTTTTTGCATCGCCGGCGGCCAGATCGCTTCCAACGCGCTCGCCGCCGGATTTTATCCGACCTCCGTCAGGGCCACCGGCGTCGGCTGGGCGCTCGGGATCGGCCGGGTCGGCTCGATCGTCGGGCCGCTGGTCGGTGGCGTCCTGCTCGCCATGAAATGGAGTGCGGGCGAAGTGTTCGTGACTGCGGCAGCCGCTGCGCTCTGTGCGGCACTGGCGGCGTTTTCGCTGAGCAGGCTGGCGGGGTTGGGCGGAAGCGGCAAGGTCGCGCCGGATCGAACCGGTTCGCTTGAAGCGGAATTGCGTCCATCGACGACGGTCCGCGCCTAAGCTAAAGTTACGCAACGGAGCCAGCGTTGTGGGGGCGGAGGGCAGGCCGTGAGCGACCCGAAAACCAACGAACGCAATCGTGAGATTGCCCGGAACGAAAGCGCGCGGCAAACCGTCAGCGCCATCCGCGTCAGCTCCTGGGCGGTCGCGGTTGCCATCGTCCTTGGGCTAGCCGCCGTCGGCTGGGTGCTGATCCACAACAGATAGATATTGGGAAGACCCAGGCCGACCATTGGAACACGATCGGCTACCGAAAATCCGCGGCAAGTATGTGAATGATACCCTTCTTCCAGATAACGTCTGCGATCAGCACCCGAACGTTATTGATCTGGAATCCGCTGTCGTTGACCAACAGCGAATAGGACGTGCCATCGTCGACGACCAATTCCTTGATGGGGGCGGCCGCGGTGTCGCCGACGGCGTCCCGTTGCGCGATGCGCTTGGCGCAATGGTGTTTGTGGTACCACTTTCCAAAGAGGTCAGCCTGCGGGTCGTTCAACTTGGTCCAGGTCGTAAAGGTAAGCCCCCCGACCGCCTCGTCCGACGGGATCAGCAGAGTAAACTCGCTCTCGAGACTGACCTGAGTCCCGATCCCGTACTTCAGAATGAGACCTGCCGCCAACGATGCACCCTTGCCACTCAGGACTTCGGCGAGCGAGCGGTCCTCGGGCCGGGCGTTGACGGCTTCTCCGCTTGGCTTGGCGGCAAACATTTCGGTTCCGATTCGGCGCACTCGCGCGAATGCCTCATCGTACATAAGACCCGAGAGAAATCCCAACAGGCCAATAAAATAGGTCGACAACGGTTGCGCTCCGTTGGTGTCAGAGGTCAGCAGCAGCCCCGCACTTCCGATCAGAAATATCCCGAAGGCTGAAAGTGCCCCCAGCACTGGACCAACGACGATTTCGCCCCATCGTGGGTCGCTTAGATTGGCCCACCATCCCACGCTCGACATGCGAAGCATGTTTAGCGCCAGCGCGCCGAGCGCGCCCAAGAACAGCGTAACAAATAACGTTTGCGCCGCAGGAGGCTGCTGGAAATACGTCAGGAGATATTGGCGATAGGCGCGTTTGGGAATTCCAAGCATTTCGCCCCAACTCAGTTCGTCCAGATTTTTTCCCAGCAGAGGTTGTGCCGACCGGATCCGTTCGGTGACCAATCCATAGTAAGAATCAAAGCCTTTGCAATCCTGGTCCTTCAGAGGCACGGCGTCAGCCTTGCCCATCCTGTATGCGACATCGTCGGCCAACGCACTGTCAGCAACTCCTCCGGTGAGGGCGCCAATCCAGATGTTGTAACGCGCGACAATATCCTCTACCTCGCTGAACTTTATGCTATTCTGCTTGCGCTCTTCCCTGAGTTGGTCGATGCGTCCCGCCAGAGCTCTTATCGCATCCATATTCCAGTATTTGGAGTCATCTAGATTGGCTCCGCGTATAATCTGCTCGGCTCTCTCGCGAAGCGAGATGTTCGCAAGGGCCACGGCAGCATACTTCTCCCGTTGGCTGGAAATTTCTTCCTTCAGCTGTCGGTATTTGGGATCGCCCCTGAGAGTTTCGCTCAGCGGTTCAAGTTGCTCGTCCAGCTTTGATAGGTCGAAGTGAATGCCATCCAGGAAATTGGCGGCCTTCTCAACGTTTACAAGCCCTGGGCCAAGTCTCTGAACGATCTCGATAAGGCCGTTCTTCTTCTCTATCAGCTCGCGATAAACCTTGTAGATTGCATCGTGCTCGGCGTTGAATATCCTGAACATGGTCAGTTGGAGGCGCTCTACACATCTTCCCTCCAGGGTGGTCACCGTAAGGGCACGTTCCCTCTGCAACAGCAGATTAAGGTATTCGATACTGGAAACCTTCTTCGATCGCAGTTCTGCATCGATGTCTCGCCGCGCGACGTAAAAGGAATAGGCGTCGAATACCACTGTGAGCGTCGAAAGAACGCCGATTAGCAGAACGAGATACTTGCAGAACCGCGTGAGAAGCTGGCCGTTGATCGCGAAGCGCGCCCGTGCTGGCACCTTTGCACCGATGGGGATGTCTTGCTTTTGCTCGCCCATATGTTAGCTCCCCACGTCGTCGAACGGGTGATGCTGGCCGTGCCGGTGTCAAATAATTAAGGTCACATCAATAGCTTTGGTTGCATAGCGTCTTTGGTTCATCCTGACGTTACCATTTCGCAGCCCGAGCCCGCCGTCAAGTGGCCGCTATGGAGTTTACAGAGCGGGAAGCTGGTTTTGATGACTATCCGTCGCGGCAAGAATCATCAGCGAGACGGTTCTTGCGCGTATTGCGCAAGACGCTTGCCGGGCAGGAGATCATAGGCCGACCGAAAGCCGGGCAGGGCGGCGACGCGGCGGAGCCAGGCGTTGACGGCCGGATGGCTCACCACAAAATCATATCCGGTCTCCTCGCTCGGATAGGAGAGATAGGCGATCATCGAAAGATCGGCCACGGTCGGCCGGTCGCCGACAGCGAAGGCGGATCGCTCGAGGTGTTGCTCCAAAATCCCAAGGAAGTCGTCGAGGCGTTTGCGAAAAAAAGTCAGCACGTGCGGGTCGGGAGAAGGCGTGAATGTCCGCTGATACCGATAGGTCGCCATGTAGCTGGTCAGCTTGTGATTGTCCCAGAACAGCCAGCGCAGCACCTCGAATTTTTCTGTAGCCGTCTCGCCGCCGAACCGACCATACTGGTCGGCGAGCTTGAGCAGGATCGGCGCGGTCTGCGTGAGACGAACTCCGTCCTCCTCCAGCACCGGAATTTCGCCCATCTCGTTGACGGTTCTCCGCCATTCCTCCGTCCGCGTGACGCCGCCGCCGAAATCGGTCCAGACCGGCTCAAAGGTTTGACCGCAGAGGGTCAGCATCAAGGCCAGCTTGTAGCTGCTTCCCGACTCCGGGAAGTAGTGTAACCGGTAGGTTGGCATCACGGGGTCTCCTGTGCGTTGTTTCCTCACGCCACCGCGCCTGAGGTGCGCAAATTCCGGATCGCGGTCTCGTCGTAACCGGCTTCGCGCAGGATTTCATCGCTGTGTTCGCCGATGCCGGGCGGGCGGCGCGGTTTGACCTTCTCGCTGCCGTCGACCCAGATCGGGCTACTGATCGTGAGCATCGTGTCGTTCGCAAACGGCACCAGCACTTCGTTCTCGATCATCTGCCGGTCGCTCGGAATGTCGTCGAGAATGCCGACCACGCCGAATACCAGGCCGTTGCCGTCGAGGATGGCGCGCCATTCGGCGAGCGTTCGGGTTACGAAGATTTCGTCGAAAATCCCGATCAGCTCCAGCGAACGGGCGTGGCGGTCGGGCTTGGTGGCGAATCTTGCGTCGGCGATCAGGTCTTCGCGCCCCAAGCAGCGCGCCAGCGTCGGCCATTGCCGGTCCTCGTTGAGCAGCGACAGGATCAGCCAGCGCCCGTCCTTGCATCGGTAGTGATTGGTGACGGCGTTCAGCGCGCGCTCGCGCGGGCGCCGCTCCTGGAATCTCGCGCCGCATAATTTGGCCTGCGCCAGCACGCCCGCCGCCCAGACGCCGTTCGCCATCAGGTTCGAGCTGACATGCGAACCTTCACCCGTTCGCTCGCGCTTGTAGAGCGCGGTGACGATCGCGCCGTAGAATGCCATCGCGCAGGGGTGGTCGCCCATGCCCGCCACCGAACGCGCCGGCGTGGTGTTCTCGTCCGCGCGCACCAAATCCATCAGGCCCGAGCGCGCCCAATAGGCGTTGCTGTCGAAGCCGGGCTTGTCGGCTTCGCTGCCCTTCTCGCCGTAGCCGGTGAACGAGGCGTAGACGAGGCGCGCGTTGAGGGGTTTAAGTTCTTCGTAGGTGATGCCGAGCCGCCGGCGCACGCCGGGCGGAAAATTGGTGATGAAGACGTCGGTTTCAGTGACGAGCCGGTAAAGCACTTCCCTTCCCTGTGGTCTGGCGAGATCGAGCGCCAGGCTGCGCTTGTTGCGCGATGACAGGAGCCAGGCGAAATTATGCGGGCTGATCGGATATCCCGGCAAATTCGGCAGATTGCGATAGGGGTCGCCCGATCCGGGCGGCTCGATCTTGATCACCTGCGCGCCGAAATCCGACAGCACGGTCGCGGCCGCGGGCGCTGCGATGAAACTCGCGCAATCCAGAACCTTCAGCCCTTCGAAGATGCCGTCTTCCATAGTGGATTAGCTCCCGTCTTGTTGTTGATGTTGTTCCGCGTGGCGGAATCGCCGCGCATTTGACCGATATTGGCGGGATGACGCAACGGGGCAAGTCCCACGAGTTCCAGGGATTGTCGTCATCCCGAGGAGCGGCCTCTTGGCCGCGTTTCGAAGGATGGGCCGCGGGTTGCCATCTGTCATCCTTCGAGCTCGCAAGCGCTCGCGCCTCCAGCGACAACGGCGAAGCCGTTGCGCAGGGATGACGCCTTTAATCCTCGCCCGACATCAGCGCCGCGTTGCCGCCGGCGGCGGCCGTATTGATGGTCACGGTCTGCTCGGTCGCAAAGCGCGGCAAATAATGCGGGCCGCCGGCCTTGGGGCCGGTGCCCGACAATCCCGCTCCGCCGAACGGCTGGACGCCGACCACCGCACCAATCATGTTGCGGTTGACATAGATGTTGCCGACCGACAACCGGTCGGCGACCGCCTCGATCAAATCGTCGATCCGCGAATGGATGCCGAGCGTCAACCCATAGCCCGAGCGTTCGATCGAACGCACCACCTCGTCGAGCCGGCCGGCGCCGAAACGCACGACATGCAGGATGGGCCCGAATACTTCCTCGGTCAGCTCATCGGCGCTCGCCAGTTCGAAAATATGCGGCGCGATATATTGGCCTGCGGGCGCGTGCCCCTCAAAATGAGTCCGGGCTTCGCGCTTCATTCGCGTAACATGCGCCTCTAACCGCCGCTTGGCGTCGGCGTCGATGACCGGGCCGATATGCACCGAAGCGTCGCGGGGATCGCCGATTTTCAGCTCGCGCGCGGCGCCTGCGATCATTTCGATCGTGCGCTCCGCAACGTCGTCCTGCACGAACAGAAGCCGCAGCGCCGAGCAGCGCTGGCCGGCGGAGCGGAACGCCGAAGTCACGACATCGTCGGCGACCTGTTCGGGCAAGGCGGTGGCGTCCACGATCATTGCATTGATGCCGCCGGTCTCGGCGATCAGCGGCACGATTCCGCCATCCTTGGCGGCGAGGCTGCGGTTGATGGCGCGCGCGATTTCGGTCGAGCCGGTGAAGACGACGCCGGCCACATCGGGATGGGCGGTCAGTGCGGCGCCGATCCCGCCGTCGCCGGGCAACAGATGCAGCGCGGAAGGCGGCACGCCCGCTTCATGCAGCAGGCGAACGGCGTCATGCGCGATCAAGGGCGTCTGCTCGGCGGGCTTTGCCACCACGGCGTTGCCGGCCATCAAGGCCGCCGTCACTTGGCCTGCGAAAATCGCAAGCGGAAAATTCCACGGCGATATCGCGACGAAAACGCCGCGGCCGCGCAAGCCGAGCACATTGCTCTCGCCGGTCGGGCCTGGCATGGTTTCGCCCGCGCCGAACAGCTCGCGTCCCTCTGCGGCATAGTAACGGCAGAAATCGCTGGCCTCGCGGACTTCCGAGAGCGCGTCGTCGAGCGTCTTGCCGCCCTCGCGCTGCAACAGCGCGATGAAGTGTGACGCACGACTTTCCAGGAGGTCGGCGGCCTTTTCCAGAATCCCGGCGCGCGTTTCGGCCGGCGTTCGGCTCCAACGGGAAAAACCTTCGCGCGCGGCGGCCATCGCCGCGTTCACATCCTCCGGCGCTGGATCAATCACGCTGCCGATGATCGTTGTCGCATCGATCGGGCTGACGAGTTGTCGGGATTGGCCTTTGCCGGGCAGGCCGTCGATGACGGACGTTGCGGCTACCGGAGCGGTCTCCGCGCTAACGGCGGAAAGCAGTTGTTCGAGCGCCGCGCGGTCGCCGAATTCGATGCCGCGCGAATTGCGGCGCTTCGGTTGATAGAGATTGGCAGGGACGGGGATATTCGGATGCCGTGCATTGGCGGCAGAGCCGATAATATCGGCCGGGCGCCGCAACAGCGTTGCAGCCGGCACGGCATCGTCGGCGGCGAGCGCCACGAAGGATGAATTGGCGCCGTTCTCCAGAAGGCGCCGCACCAGATAGGCCAGCAAATCGCGGTGGCTGCCGACCGGCGCATAGGTCCGGTAGGCCAGATCCGGATGATCCTCGCTCAATTGGGCGTAGAGCGCTTCGCCCATGCCGTGCAGGCGCTGGAACTCAAAACCGCTTTCGCCTTTCGCCAGTTCGAGAATGGTCGCGACAGTGAGGGCATTGTGGGTGGCGAATTGCGGAAACAGGCGGGGCCGCAAGCCAATTAGCTTGCGTGCGCAGGCGATGTAATTGAGGTCGGTCATCGCCTTGCGCGTGAACACCGGATAGTCGGCAAGGCCGCGTTCCTGCGCGCGCTTGATCTCAGAGTCCCAATAGGCGCCCTTGACGAGGCGCACCATCATGTGGCGGTTCAGCGCGGTTGCAAGTGCGTACGCATAGTCGATCACGGCGTCGGCGCGCTTCTGATAGGCTTGAATGGCAAGACCGAAGCCGTTCCAGCCGACGAGCGAGGCGTCAGCGAACGCGGTGGCGATTGCTTCAAGCGACAGTTCCAGCCGGTCCGCTTCTTCGGCATCGACGGTGAAATTCAGATCGTACGCCTTGGCTTGGCGCGCCAGTTCGATCAGCCGCGGCACCAGTTCCGCGATCACCCGCGGCCGGCTCAAGGCATCGAAGCGCGGATGCAGCGCCGATAGTTTGACCGAGATACCCGGACGGTCGGGCAGGGGCCGGCCGTCGGTGGAGCTGCCGATGGCCATAATCGCGCTCGCGTAAGCCTTGAAATAACGATCCGCGTCCGCGGCCGTGCGCGCGCCTTCGCCCAGCATGTCGAAGGAATAGCGCGGCCCGGCGTCGGCATGGGCCCGCGCCAATGCGGCCTCGATGGTCTCGCCGAGCACAAAATGGCTGCCCATCAGCCGCATCGCCTGCCTCGTGGCGGCGCGGACCGCCGGTGCGCCCAGGCGTTTTGCCAGCCGCCCGATGGTGCCTTCCGGGGTCTCGCCGGGCTGGATCACGCGCGCCGACATGCCGAGCGCCCATGCCGACGCGTTGACCAGGAAGGCGCTCGACTTGGTCTCGTGATGGATGAAGTCGCCCTCGCCGAGTTTGTCCTCGATGAAGCGGTCGGCTGTGCGGGAATCGGGCACGCGGAGCAGCGCTTCGGCAAGCACCATCAGCGCGAGACCTTCCTTGGTGGACAGCGCGAATTCGCGCAACATGTCCTCGACGCCGCCGAGCGGGTCGTCGTTTGAGCGGATGGCATCGATCAGGCGCCTGGCGGTGCGGTCGATCCGCGCATCCAGTGCCTTGCTCAAGCGAGCCGTCTCAAGCAGCCGGGCGGCAATAGGGCCATCGTCCGGCGCGAAAGGTGCCGTGAATGGGGGAACGGAGGCGGCGTCAAATGTCATCGCATGCCCCGGCGCATGAATCGCCGAAGCATACAATCAAGCCGCATTCAAAGGAATCGGAGGTTCTCTAACACCCCCACTCCCGAATTGTTTTTCGGGAGTGCGCTGCTATCGACCGCGCGCTCGCGTCAAACCTTGAGGTTCTCGGCGGAAGTCTTGCCGCGGTTGGCGACTTCTTCGTATTCCACGGTCTGTCCTTCGTTAAGCGTCGAAAGGCCGGCTTTCTCAACCGCCGAAATATGAACAAAAACGTCTTTACCGCCAGTCGAGGGCTGGATGAATCCGAAGCCCTTGGTCGGGTTGAACCACTTCACAGTACCTTTAGCCATCACGTCGTCTCCGCGGGATCAAAAAACAAAGCGGACCGCCGGTCCCCGCAAACCGGCATGTCCGATCTTTCTAAGATACGCGGTCTGGGAGGCGCTTGATAGCTCAAACGAAGGAGGGATTTTGGCCGAAAACGATCATTATGGCGGCGCAATTGTCACTTTCGGCGGGTTTTTCGATGATTTGGCTCGGCCAGCTTCCAAGAAAGGCGCCTGGGGCGGGTGGCCGGTCAACCATATCGTCTCAGCCGGCCTTCAGCGAAGCTGCTCGCCCGACCGGGCGAGGCAGCGGGTGATCCTGCCGCTTGGACCACGCGACGTAGCCGGCAACCAGCGTCATGGTCGCGAGACCTGCGAGGCTCACCAAGGCCTGCTCGGCGAGCGAACCCGAATTCGTCACCAGGACCAGATGGCCGGCGAAGGAGAGGAAGACGCCGGCGCAAAATACGGCGAGCGATTGCCGGCCGCAGAGGATGACCGGCTTGAAGATCGGCCAGTTCAGCCCGGGCCAGTCCCTCGACACCAACCGCGTCACGAATAGGCCAACGACGACGAAATGCAACAGGCGATACGGCGCGAGATTTGTCTTGTCGTTCGGAATGAACGCGTCGTGCAGCCAACCTGGAAACATTTGCCCGAATGCCGGGAAGCGTCCCGCCATGGTCATGACGAGCGCAAAAACCAGGTAAGCCAATCCGAGGTGGATCCATATCGGCGATCTGAAGCGGGAGCGAAGCCGCTCGACGCCGCCGAGCGCGCACCAGGCGCCCAGCACAAAGAGCAACTGCCAGCAAAGCGGATTGAAGTACCAGCTTCCATCGGGAAAGGACGCCAGATTCCACTGGAAATGGCGTGCGGCGAGATAGAGCGCAAACGATCCCGCCAGCGTCAGGTCCGGTTTGCGCAACAGCATGTACAACACCGCGGGGAAACAGGCCGTCAACAGCACGAGGAGTTCCAGCACGTCCAGGTTCAGCGCCCTTGTTTGCAGCAAGAGCCCGTGAGCAACGGTTCGCACCGGCTCTTCGATGAGGCCGGCGACGTTGAATTGGTAAATGATGTCGGGCGCAGCATAGCGCGCGGCCACGTCGCCGATCGAAACGAGGTAAATCGCGAACAGGACGATAAAGGCGGCGTAAAGTTGCCACGCGCGTCGAAGCACCCTGGTCGCGCCGACGATGGTGCCGCGTTCCAACATGATCTTTGCGTAGAACGACGCCGCGGCGTAGCCGGATATGAATATGAACACGTCGACGGCGCCGCTGAAACCGTAGTTTCTAAGCGTAATCCAGTTCATCATGTTGTTTGGAATGTGGTCCAGAAAGATGAACCAGTTCGCCATTCCAAGAAACAAATCTAATCGCGTATCGCGCGCGTTATGCGCGAGAGCTGTTTTGGTTTCCATGAGGCTTTTGTTTTGATTGGTATCGTCGGAATCGGAGACGCCGAAAGGCGCTGCTGATATAGGCAGGATACGCACACTTCCCAGTAGACTTTACGTGAACGGGGCGTTACCGGAGGCAGCGCTCCAACATGGTTTACAGGTGAGCGCAGCCGTAACGCTTCTGTGAGCGGCCGGCGTTGCCGGAATAAAGGCGGTTAAGCGTCAGGCGTGATTTTTTCCGAATACCACCCATTCGAAAAACGCGCGCCGGCTAATAAATCGTCGCGAGATATTCGACGATCCCGGCGATATCGGCTTCATCGATCGGCGCGCCGTAGGCCTTGATCATCTTGTTGACCTCGGCGCGCCAGAAATCCTGCTTGTCTTTTTGCCCGCGCGGCTGAGTGGCGATGAAGTCGACGGAATGGCAGCCCGTGCAATTATTCATGACCAATTCGAGATTCCGCCCGGGCTTCAACGCGGCGGTTTCAGCCGGCAGATCGTAGGAGATCGGTGCGGCGGTCACGGGTTCGAAACTCAGCGCCGAGACGGCGGCGGCTGCGCGGAGCAATGCTAGAGGCCAGCGGCGGATCATCGTCATTCTCCTCACGCCGCGGTGACGCGAACGGTTTCGACGACGTTGCGCAAATAACCCGCCGGATTCCACAATGGCAGCATCGGCTGGGTGTCGCCGGCATTGTTGGTGGCGCGAACCCGTAAGTCATAGATGCCGGGGACGAGTTTGACCGGCAGCGTCCATTCGCGAAACGAATATTTGCCGAGGTCCTTGCCGAGCTTGGCCGGAATCCACGTATCGCCACTATCGGTCGAGACCACGACCTCCTTGATGCCCTTGCCGCCGTCGAAGGCGATCCCCCTCAGCTTCAACGTTTTGCGCGCCTTCACTTTCGAATCATCGAGCACATTGGTGATGAAGGAGCGGACGGTGAAGCGGTTGATTGGAATTGTCGCCTTCGGCGCGCTGCCCGGCTCGACGCATCCGCAAGCGTTGTCCGGAATTCGGTACGCGGATTTCATCCAGAAACCGTCGAACATGCTGTCGATCACGGTGATTTCGTTGAGATGCTTGACCCAATAGGTGCCGTAATAGCCGGGCACGACCAGGCGCAGCGGAAAGCCGTTGAGGAACGGCAAATCCCCGCCGTTCATGCCGTAAGCGAGCATCACCTCGCCGTCGAGGGCATGCTCGATATCGAGCGCCTTGATGAAGTCGGGCGTGGTGTCCATCGCCGGTCTGTCCATGCCGTTGAAGGTGACCTGCCTGGCGCCCGCTTGCACGCCGGCCTTCTCGAGCACGGTCTTCAGCGGCACGCCGCGCCAGCGCGCGTTCCCCATCGCGCCATTGGCCAATTGTCCGCCGGCGACGCGCGGTTCGAAAAACCCGCGGCTGTTGCCCGAACACTGCGCGACCGCGACCATCTCGACCGCGGGAAGCTTCTTGATTTCCTTCAGCGACAGTTTGAGCGGCCGGTCGACCTTGCCCTTGACCTCCAGCGTGAATGCGTTGGGGTCGAGTTGATAGGGGATGTCGGCCAAATGATAGCGGACGAAAAAAGCATTGTTCGGCGTGATCGGTCCCTCGTCGAACACCGAGAACGGCGTTTCGAGCTGCGGCGGCCGGCTGGTCTGGCCGATCATCGGGCGTTTCTGCGGATATTTGACCAAAGGCCGCTTGCCGTTCTCGAACGGCAGCACCACGGTGGGGTCGAGCGCGAACAACTTCGACGAACCAAGACCGGTCGCAAGGGCCGCAAGTCCTGCGCGTTTGAGCACCTCCCGCCTGTCGAGCATCGCCTTCCCCCCGTCTGTCGAGGCCGGAGCTTTTTTCCGGGCTCGGTCCTCCACGCGCATTCCACTGGTCTAACCGGTAGTCGATTTTACTAACGGGAGCCCGCGCGATAGTCGCATTGCTGTGGCGCAAGTCAATTCCCGGTCAATTCATGCTCTTTGAAGCGCAGCCGGGCGCTGCGATGCAATAATCCCGGGTTCGATTTGAAGGTCGATCGGATGGGTTGATTGAACCGTCAAAACGCAAACTCCGGCCGCTTGGGAGCGGCCGGAGCAACTTGATCGATCAAAGCGAGCTTTCGATCAGTAGGCGCAGATATTGACGGTGCGCAGGCGATAGCCGAACGGGGTCATCACCGGGCGGGTCACGTAGCATCCGTCGTCGCCATAGCCGACATAGCCGAGGCCGATGCCGCCGAAGTGGTGATGATGAAAGCCGCCGCCAAAACCCCATCCGCCACCCCAAGGCTTCGCCGAAGCGGCGTTGGGAGCCAGCGCCACAGCGCTTAGCGAAGCAGCGGCGACAAGTGCGAGAGTCGATTTGCGTAACATGGTCGTTCTCCTCAAATGATGCGCTCATCGCGCGGGTTTCTACTTTTCAGTTTCACCCCTCGTCCGTCAGTCGCATCCCAAGAGAGCGCGGTTCGAGAGGATCGTGAGCGGATTGCGGAGATTTTTCTGAATGGTTGTTCAGATGTGCGCCAAGTCACGCAGCGGCTCAGCGTTGTCAGGGGCCACCGTCAGGCCGCAACAGACTTCGCCTCGTCGATCAGTGCGGACAAATTCTTCGCGCTTTCGACGACGTGGACAATCATCGGAGCGCTGCGGCCGCGAATTTCGACTTCCCTCGCCGGCAAGGCCTCAGTGGCAAGGCCCGCGGTCGCGCGCACTTCGTCCGACAGGATGGCCTCGCAGGAAAAGCTCTTGGTCATGTCCTGCAGGCGTGCCGCGACATTGACCGCATCGCCGAGCGCGGTGAATACCATGTGATCGCGATAGCCGATGTCGCCGACGATCACCTCGCCGCTGTGAATACCGATGCCGAAGCGGATCGGCTCGCGCAAATCGTGTTTGAGGAATTGATTCAGTTCCTCGATATTGGACGCGATCATGGCCGCCGCCCGGAGCGCCTGCCGGCACGCGGTTTGCCGGCTGGTGGCGAGCCCGAACAGCGCCAATTGCCCGTCGCCCAGAAACTGATTGGGCTGGCCGCCGCATTCGATCACGGCCCGCGACACCGCGCCGAGGAAGCGGTTGACGACGAACACCGTATCGAATGGGAGCAGGTTTTCCGCCAATCTGGTCGAACCGCGCATATCCACGAACATGCTGACGAGGTAGCGCTCCTCGCCGATATGCGAGGGGCCCGACGCACCCGCCACCGCGGTCTGCGGCGTGAAGATCTGGAAGAAGGAAATGTCGGTCTCGGGCCTGAGCTGACAGGCAAGGCGGATGGCCGGGTCCGAACCCGCGCCGACACGGTTGAGCACGAAGGCCTCGCGGTTGGAAGGCTCCGGCAATGACGCGGAATCGCCGATCACGCGAATGCGGCAGGTGGAGCAGCGGGCGCGGCCGCCGCAGACGCTGGCATGCGGGATCTGATGGCGCAGGCTTGCTTCCAGCACGGAAAGCCCCTTCGGCACCCGGATGGTGCGGCCATTGCCGTAAGCGAGCGTGATCATGCCGCCCCGCCGCTCATGGAGCGCGCGCACACCCCGCGCCGCCAGCACAAACCCGATCAGGCCGAGATAGCCGATCAGGAAATAATCGCTGATACTTTCAAGGATATTTGCTTCGGCCGGCCCGCCGACCTTGTCCTGTGAGAGATTCTCCGCCCGCCATTCGGCATCGGCGCTCTCTTCCGCGATCGCCCGCCCGCCCTGGTAGAGACCGAGCAAGGCCAGCGTCGGCACCAGCACGGCTGCGGCTAGCAGGAATGGCGCTGCGGGTTTGAAAAACGCCTTCATCCGCAGCCAGAAATAAAGACCGATGCTGCCGTGGATCCAGGCGATGACCAGGACCGATAGCAACAGCCAGATTCGGTAGTGCCAAAGGACCCAGTATCCGTAGAGCACCTGCGGATAGAGTCTTGTATGCCCGAAGAGCGTCAGGCCCAGCCGCACGCCGACCACATGCGCGACGACGAGCGCCGGAATGCTCAGGCCAAGCACGAGCTGGAGCGGCTCGATCGCCTTCCAGCGAAATTGCCGGCGCTCGTAAAGCGCCCAAATCCCAAGGCCTGAATGAACCAGCACGGCGGTGTAAAAGACGATCGCGACGGGGAGAAACTGCCAGAAGAGGATGTGGTAGTGGACGCCCCAGGCGAGCGCATCCAGCGAGATATTGCCGAGCGCATGGTTGAGGAAATGGCTGACCAGATAGGCAAACAGCACCAGCCCGCAGGCCAGGCGTATCTGCCGGACGCTGACGCCGCGAACGAATTTCTGGATCTGGGCCCGGGAGAGTTCGATCATGCGTTCTTCGTTATACGATAGACCGGCGAAACCTGCGTTTAATTCCTCATGTGCACAAGCAATCTTGTGGGTGACCGGGGCGGGTGGGAACACATTGACACTCCCTTGGGAGTCGGGGAGAAAGCGCCGTGACGATCGCATCTTTCGATACCAGCCCCTCGGGGCGCGAAAATCCCGCCTTTCGGCAGTTGCTTGCCGTGGCCGCCCTGATCGCGGCAATGACGGTGTTGCGGGCGGTTTACGCAAGCGTTCTCGATCTGCGGACGGACGAGGCCTATTATTGGACCTGGTCGAAGGAAAACGTGCTTTCCTTCCTCGACCATCCGCCCATGATCGCCTGGTTCATCCGCTTGGGGACCGCAATCTTCGGCGACAGTAATTTTGGCGTGCGGTTCGCCGGCCTCGTGGCGATGCTGGCGATGCAGGGGCTAATCGCCGACATCGTGTGGCGCGTGACGCGCGACTTCCGCGCGGTCGTGATCGCGGTCCTGATGGCGGAAGCATCCCTCTATTACGGCCTGCTGATGGCCAAGGTCTCGCCCGATGTCGCGCTGATTCCTTTCGCGACCGCGATTGCGTGGAGTCTCGTGCGGCTCACCGAGAGCAACGATGCGCGCTGGTGGCTCGCCGCCGGCGCCTTCGCAGGGCTCGCGTTACTGTCGAAATTCACCGCAATCCTGCTGCTTCCCTCGGTACTGGCCTTCATGCTGGTGCCGCAATGGCGCGGGCGCTGGCTGCGCAGCCTTTATCCCTGGGCGGCGGCGCTGATCGCGTTTGCGCTGTTCCTCCCCGTTGTGATCTGGAATGTGCAGCACGATTGGGCGTCGTTCCGCTTCCAGTTTGTCCGGGCCGCCGCGACCCATGAATGGTCGTTTCGCACGCTCGGCGAATTCATCGGCCTGCAATTCGGACTGGTCGGATTCATCCTGCTGCCGGTGGTCCTGACCGGCGTCGCGCTGACGGCGTGGCGGGGATATCGCAGGCCTGAGGCGGCGGGCATCCTGCTGTCGACCGCAGTGATTTTTCCGTTCCTCTATTTCCTGGGGAAATCGCTGAGCTTAAGGGTCGGCGACACCTGGCCGATGTTCATCTGGCCGTTCGGGTTTGCCGCCGCCGCCATCAATCTTTCGATGCTTCGGCACGAGGGTTGGCGGGATTCCGTCGTGCGGTGGTCGTTCCGGTGGGCGAGGGTGGCAATTGCTGCAGGCATCGCCTTCGTCGTTGCCGTGTTCCTCTATTATGTCGCAACGCCCTGGAATTTCATCGGCCGGACCGACCCCATCGGCGGCGAAGCCGGCTACCGGACCATCGTGCGCCACGCCGAGACCGAGCTGAAAAAGGCCGGCGCGACCTGGATCGCCACCACGGACTACCGCACCTATTCGATGATGCGCTGGTATTTCAGAGGCCGCGTGCCGGTGGTCCAGATCAACGAGCGCGGGCGATATCTCGGCTTTCGCGAGCCCGATATGGCTTGGATCAAAGGCCACGCCGGCCTCTATATCGGGCGCGAACCCGACAATGACCCCGGCAATCCGCTGTGGGCCTCGATCCCGGCGCATAGGGAGCCGCTCGAGCGGGTCGATCGCGTCTGGCGCGGGATCGTGATGGACACCTACGCGATGGAGAAATTCACCGGCTGGACGCCCGAGCTTTCGCCGCCGCCCGACTCGCCGTTGTTTCGCTGGCGCGCGCTGGCGGGAGATGTTGAACAGCAAAAATTCGGCAGGCTATCGGGCAAGACCGCTCTCGACCTGTTGAGGCCCTCGAAAGAGGGCTTCGCCGAATTTTCAGCGATCGCTATCCCGAAACGTCGCTCGTAAAGTCCAGAGCTTGGCAGCCTCACCGTGCTTCGACGTTGCGGCCTATTTCGCCGCCGCGGCTATGCGAGGCCATTCGTCCATCTGAATGCGGGCGACGAGTTTGTAACCGCCGTCGGCCGGACGGAAGATCGAGGCTTCGCCCTCTTTCACATCAAACCAATCCTTGCCGAGTGCGGCCACAATGTTCGGCTGATGCGTAATGAGAATCGTGTCGGTGTGTGCCTTCGGTGCGGTGGCGAGCATCTTGCGAAATGCTTCGGCGCGTCGGTTGTTCTCGTTCGGCGACACGACAAGCCCGCCCTCTGTCAGATCGGTCGTTTTCTCGATGTCCTGAAATCCGGCAATGACCGCCGTCTCATAGGCGCGGTTATATTTGCTGGTATAGACCTTGCCGACAGGCACGCCCGCCTGGCGAATCGCGTCGCCGAACGCTTTCGCCAGCGCCTTGCCCTTCTCATTCAAATTGCGTTGAGCGGCAATGTTGTCGAAGTGGAGCGGATCGGTGTCGGCCTGATCCGGAAACGTAGCCCCGTGGCGGACCACGATGACCAGATCGCCCGCGCGCAATGCCCGTGCGATATCCTTGTCGTCTGCGCGAGCCGATGGTGCCGCGAGGAAAAGGATGGTGAAAAGACTAACAATAGCTGCCGAAGCAGCCGCAACCGTTGTCGATTTCTTGAGCATGATGATCTCTCCTTTAGGGTGATTGCGTCCTGCGTACAGGTAAGACTGATCGAGCCACGATTTTATTTCCCGCGATCGCCGCAACCGAGTTTCCGGCCTTCAGCACCGTGACCCCGCCTTCCTCCGACTCGGCCGCATCGACGAACAAATTGGGCACCTTTCCTGTCCGGCCCAGTAGCCACGCCAAAGCGATCATGATCAGTATGCCGCCGATGCTGACGAACAGTTGCATCCAGAGGGCCCGCACGCCGCCCTGGGCGTGCTGAACCAGAATCCAATGGGCTGCAAAGGACAGGAATACGCCGAAGCAGAAGAGCGGCAGGGAATGCTGACCGCACAGAATCATCGGACGCAGCCATTTTGAACCGAGAATCTCCGCCTTGCGCGGGAAATACCGGGCGACCAGCAGCGCTAGCGCGAGGAAGTGCGTGAAACGCAGCATGTCGAGGTCGGTCTTGTCGATCGGATAGATCAGCTTGATCATCCATTTCGGCACCATGGCGTCTAGCGAGGGGATGTGCCAGGTCATCACGATCAGGAACGCGAAAGCGATCCACAGCGAGGCCAGTATCAGTGCCGCGCGGGACTGAATGATGGGCCAAAGCTTGGCGATGCCGCCCACGCCACACCACGCCGCGAACACAAACATCAATTGCCAGGCGAATGGGTTGAAGTACCAGTGCGTCCCGGGCGGATAGGAGGCGAGATTCAAGTCGAACCAGCGCGTCAGCGTGTAGAGGATCACCGAGCCGAGCAGGGTCAGGTTGGGGCGGCGCAACAGGCACCAGATCACGAACGGTGAAGCGGCGATCAGGGATATGTAGAGCGGCAGTACGTCAAGGTCGACCGGCTTGTAACGCAGCGTGAGCGCCTGCCCGATCAGAATGTCCGGATGCTGAAGAAATTGATGAACGTTGAATTCGTCTTCATACATGGGGTTGTCGAATTTCCTGACCGCGCGCGCGATCTGCGCGGTGAACAGCAGGAACAACATGATGTGGGCAACATACATCTGCCAGACACGCGTCCACAGCCGCTTCAACGCGGCGATAAAATTCCCGGCGCCGATGATCGGGCCGTAGATGTAGCCAAGCAGGTAACCGGAAATAAAAACGAAAAATTCGGCGGCATCGCTGAAGCCGTAATTGCGAAGGGTCAACCAGGCAACGACGTCGTCCGGGATGTGATCGAGGAAGATCATCCACAGCCCCGCACCGCGGAAGAGATCGAGCCTGAGATCACGCTCGACGGCATGAGCGAGCGATGCTTTATCCTGGTTGGCCATCATGCCCTACCCATTTTGCAGTGTGAGAAGCCTGCGGGTTGTCACTGCGAGGTCCACGGCCACATCCGTTGCAGCACGCCATCGCGCAGAACGAGGCGATGGAAAAGCGCGGCGCCCGCGTGCAGGGCAATGAGCAGGAGAAGCGCTTTGGCGCCGAACTCGTGAGCCTCGGCAAGAAAGTGACGAATGGCGTCGTCCGACTCGAACAACGCCGGCACTTTCCAAATGAAAACGTCGAAAGGCTCGCCGCGAAACAGAACCCTGCCCAGGCCCGTGATCGGCTGAATGAAGAGTAAGGCGTAAAGGCCATATTCATTGGCCGTTGAGATCGTTTGCTGAAGTTTCGACATGCTTCGCGGAAATGGCGGCAGATAGGCAAAGTTGTGCCGCCAGACGAGACGCACGAGCCCGACGACCCATGTCAGCAAACCCGTCCCGCGGTGGGTTGCGAGAATCGCCGCGGCAAGACTCGTGTTGTGATCGATGGCTTCGCGGAACCACGCGGTCGTAAACTGACTGAGGACAAGCAGCACCGTAAGCCAGTGAAGGGCGATGCTAATTTGATCGAAGCGCCCGCTCTCGGAAGCTAAATCTATTGCAAGCGCGTCCGTGGCTGCCGAATTTTCGGTCATGTCGATCCGCTCCCGAGTTTGCTGTCGAGGATCTGCTTCCGGTAAGAGACTTGAGTGATCGTGGCTTTATTCCCTCGCCATTCCCTCGCCGATTAAGTCATGTTCTGAAACGTGCATCCGTAGGTTGCGATATTTCTGTACAACCTCTTCAGATTTATGCCGAAATTGACCGATATTGGTCTTGGTTTCCGGACGACACGCATTGAGTCATTGCCGGAAGAGGATGTGCGTCTCTAGGGGAGGTTTCACGGACCGCTTGATATTCCGCTACGCTGTAGACGAGTCACCGCCTGGACGGCCGACCGCTCTGCTTGGGTTCGGTACACCGGAGAAACGTACGGTGTACCGATCGTAGTTTCATGAGGTGTGACGCGCCAAAATTCCCAAGGCGCCACCGTCACTTTACGATGATTTTTTCCTTCATTTGCGGATGCAAGCCGCAGAAAATATCGAAGGTGCCGGCACTGGCGAACGTGTAGGAAAACGATTCCTTCGTATCAAGCGGCTTCGACCGGAAGGCCTTGCTCTTGTCGACCACCGAATGTGGTATGTCGTCGTGATTGACCCACATCACCGTCGTTCCAACCGCAACCGTCAGTTCCGCTGGGGTAAAGGTGAAGTTGTCGATCACGACGGCGTTTTCTTCCTGCGCCGCAACCGCGCCGAACGCCAGCAACGCTCCGACGATCGGACCTGAAAGCACCGCAACGACTGCGGCGCGAGCGGAAGTGAATCGTGCCGCAGCGAGGCGGCCGGGTTTCATGAAAGTTCGCATATAAAAACCTCGATCGGCCGCCCACCGTCTTGTCGACAATGAACGCGGCTTTGTTGACGTGCACCACGGCGAGTGGACGGCCCAAGCTTGCTGCGGAGTTAACCTGCAAGAGGCAACCATCGGCCTTGGCGACTGCGCGGGATTGCGCTGCACCAGGGACCTGGAATTCTCCCTCTTTATTCCCGCGCCGGACAATTGATCGATCGGTCGGGTTCCCGATCTCTGGCGCGGAGGCTAAATCTCAACGCGAAAATATCTAGTTCGCGGGCGAGGGAACTCACTCCTCGCCCTCGCGCTTGCGCAAGAGGTCCTTTGCCAGATCGCTTAGCACAGGCCTTGGCAGCGCTGTAAACGGCAGCGGGCGGGTGACGTCGATGGCGGCAAGTCCCAGCCGCGCGGTCAGCAAGCCATTGAGGACGCCTTCGCCCAGCCGCTGCGACAGTTTTGCCGCCAGGCCATGGCCGAGCACCTGCTGGATCAGGCTGTCGCTGGCCGCCATGCCGCCGGTGATGGCTACATGCGAGATGACATGGCGCATCAGGCGGATCATGCCGAGCGTGCCGGGCCGGCCGCCGTAAAGCCGCGCCAACTGCCGGATCAGGCGAAGCGAGGCTGCGAAAACGAACAGCACATCGACCAGCGCGCGCGGACTGACGGCGGTGACGACCGAGACCCGCCGCGCGGCCGAAGAGATCAGGCGGCGAGCTTCAGTATCGAGCGGCGCCATCAATTCGCGCTCGGCGAGCCGGATCATGTCGGCGCCGTCGATGATATCGCTGGTGTGGCTTTGCAACGCGGCACGCGCGCGCGCCAGATGCGGGTTCTGGTGCGCGATCTTCAGGAGGTCGCTCAGAACGGCCCGGCTTTCGGCGCGGTCGTCGCTTGCGAGCACGGAAGTCGCGCGCAGATGCAGCTTTTCGATTGCGGCAAGGCGAACAAGCCCGAGCCCCTCGCGCGCCACGATCACGACAAACGCAAGTGCTGCTGCAATGGCGAAAGCCAGCCCGAGCAAGCCGAGGCCTCGGCTCCGCGCAAACAAATCCTCGATCAATTGGGTCGCCCCGAGGCCGATGCCGAGCAGCGTCAGCCCGCCGACGGCGCTCCAGAACATTGTGCCCCAGCGAAAGCTCCGCGTGGCGGGAACGATCGGTGCCTCGATTGCTACCGGTAGAAGTGCCCGATCGCTCTCCGGCGTGACTTGAACCGTGCCGCGGGCCGCGCGGCTTGCATCGCCGGCATCGGCGACGACAACGCCGGGGTCGTCGAGCTTGAAGGTCGCAGGCTTGCGGTGGAGAGGGCGCTCGCTCATTGCAATTTGTCTCCGATCAGGAACTGCAGCGCCCGGTCAAGGCGGATGTGAGGCAGTGCGGGCTCATCCATCCCCTCATATTCGAGGCGAGGCGGGCGAAAGCGAAGAAAGCGAAAATCGGCCGTCTCGGCGCAGGCGCTGGAAAGTCCGCGAAATGCCGCCTCGCCCTTGAACAGTTCTTGCGGATCGTCCGGCAGGTCGCCCGGAAAGGTCGCCACTTCGGTGTTGCCGTCGAATGTCTCGCAGCCGGCCATCTCGCCAGCGGCCGGCGTGCCGAGGATCGAGGGCAGTTTGTCGCGGCCGCGCGCGACCTGGGCTTCCCGGGTGGCGCGCACGGCGGCCAGCGCAACGACGTCGATGGCGGCGCCGGTGTCCTCAGCTCTCGCGACGGCGCGGGCGACCGCCCGCCGCAACACCGCCTCGAGGCGATCGTGGCTCGAATGATGCAGATGATCGGCCTTGGTCGCTGCGAATAAAATGCGGTCGATCTTGGGCCGGAACAACGCGCTGAACAGCGTACTGCGGCCGATCCTGAAGCAATCGAGAATTCCGGACAGTGCAGCCTCAAGGTCGATCAGGGCTTCCGGTCCCGAGTTGAACGCCGAGAGCGCGTCGACCAGAACAACCTGGCGATCGAGCCGCGCGAAATGATCCCGGAAGAACGGGCGGACGATGAAGTCCTTGTAGGCCTCGTATCGGCGGCGCATCATCGCCCACAGCGAACCATCTACCGCCTCGCCTTGCTCGGGCAAATCAAGCGGCGCGAAGGTCAACGCCGGAGAACTCTGGAGATTGCCCGGCATCAGGAAGCGGCCCGGCGGCAATAGGCTCATAGCGAAACGCTCGTCGCGGCAGGCGCGCAAATAATCCGTGAACAGTTTTGCGGCCGTACGCGCGGCCTGTTCGTCCGCATGCCCTTCGGCGCGCAAGGCGGCAAGATAACCGTGCCAGGGTGCGGCAAGCGGCGCGCGGGCGCTTGCCCGCGACAGCGCGAGGCTTTCACGCGACCATTGCTCGTAGCTCTTGTGGAGCAGCGGCAAATCGAGCAGCCATTCGCCGGGATAGTCGACGATGTCGAGCGTGAGGTCGCGGTCGGCGCCGTTTTGCCGCTGATAGTCGATCACCAGCCGAAGCTCGCTGATATCGACCGTGGAATGCGGCCAGATGCGCTCCTCGATCAGGGTGCGGACGTGGTTCTCGTAATCGAAGCGCGGCACCGCGTCGTCGGGCTGCGGCTCGAGCCGGGCGCCGGCGATCCGTCCCGTCGCGAACGGCTCGAACACCGGAAAACGGCCGCCGCGGGTGAGGCCGTGGATCAGCGCGGTGATGAAAACCGTCTTGCCGGCCCGCGAAAGTCCGGTGACACCAAGTCGCACCGTCGGGCTGAAGAGATGTTCGCTGAAATCCTTCAGCGCCCGTGCCGAAAGACGCGCTTCCTCGACAATATCGGAAAAATGCAGGGCCATAAGGGCTCGAAACACTCGATTTTCGCGAAAAGCAAGTAATGAAACCAGACTGCAAAGGTGGCGATTGGCGGGCCAAATTCAAGTTTTCACATTTCGGACGCGATTTTATCGGAGAAATTTTTTAGGGTTTCGTTGACCTCCCCGGAGCTATCATCTTTCTCATTCCGACCAAGCCTGTTGGGCCGCCATGACCGTCTTCAGACTGAAGCAATTCGCCTCGACATCGGCCCATGCGGCGGCCGGCGCGATCCGCTGGAATTACGATCGCGCCGAACTGATTGCCGATGGCATCGTGCACGGCATCGGCGTGTTCGGCGGCCTGATCGCCGCCACGGTGCTGATCGTGCTCGCGGGCGTTTTCGCTTCCGCCTTTCAGGTGGTGCTGGTGTCGGTTTACGCCGCGGGCCTGCTTGCCATGCTCGGGTTTTCCGCCGCCTATAACCTCTGGCCGGTGTCGCATCGAAAATGGCTGTTGCGCCGCTTCGACCATTCGGCGATCTACGTCCTGATCGCGGCGACCTATACCCCCATATTCGCGCAGTTGCCGGACCGCGTCTTTGCGATGTCGCTACTTGCGGGTGTCTGGAGCGTGGCCGCGATCGGCATCGTGCAAAAGCTGTTCCTTCCTGGACGCTTCGACCGGGTTTCGGTCGGGCTTTATCTCGCGATGGGCTGGAGCGGGGTCATTGCCTATGATGCCGGCATGTCGTCGCTGCCGCAATTGGCGTTCTGGTTCATCGTTGCCGGTGGCCTGCTCTACACTTTCGGTATAATCTTTCATGCATGGCAACGACTCCGCTTCCAGAACGTGATCTGGCATTCGTTTGTGCTGCTCGGCGCGGCGTGCCATTACACGGCGGTGCTCGATCTGGTCCTGGCCTGAGGCCGATTTCACACCTTAAGGTTTCGCCATGCAGGTGAGCGGCAAAGTCGTGGTCGTCACCGGCGGCGCCAACGGCATCGGCCGGGCGCTTTGCGAGGCCTTCTACCGCGCGGGCGCAGCCAAGGTGGTCGTCGCCGACAAGGAAGCCGCCGGCGCCAGGGCCGTGGCAGCGGGAATCGACGGCGCGGCCTTCAAATGCGACGTCGCGCAGGAAAAAGACATCATCCATGTCATCGAGGAGACCGAGCGGCTGTTCGGCCCGATCGCGCTGTTTTGCTCCAACGCCGGCATCGGCGGCGGCTTTGATCCTTTATCGGAAAATGCCGGCGGCGATTCCGACGAGCCGTTTTCGAGAAGCTGGGCCATTCATGTCATGGCGCATATCTACGCCGCGCGGCATCTGATCCCGCGCTTCAAGGCGCGCGGGGAGGGGTATTTCCTCAACACGGTTTCCGCGGCCGGGCTTCTGTCGCAGGTCGGAAGCCCCGCCTATTCGACCACCAAGCACGCGGCGGTGGGGTTTGCCGAGAATCTCGCGATCTCGCACAAGGCCCATGGCATCAAGGTTTCGATCCTGTGCCCGCAGGGCGTCGACACCAACATGCTGCGCTCGATCCCCAGGGGTCCGCAATCCGGCGACGGCGATCTTTCGCCGGAGCAAGTGGCAAAGGATGCAATCGCCGGCATCGAGCAGGAGACATTCCTGATATTGCCGCACCCGCAAGTGCTCGGCTACATGCGCAAGAAGACCGAGAATTACGACCGCTGGATTGCAGGCATGGCGAAGATCCAGGCGAAGATGCGGGATGAGCACGGGAAGTGACGGCGAAGCCTACGTCTTCGTCGCGTAAAGCAGCGGCACCGCCGAATCTACCATCACCTCGACCAGGCTGGTGCCGCGATGCGCGAGAGCGCGCTTGAGCGCGCCCGCAAGCTCGGATGATTTTGTCACGCGTGCGGCGTCGCAGCCCATCCCCTCGGCGATCTTCACAAAGTCGATACCCGGCAGATCGAGGCCGGGCACGTCGCGCACCTGCATCGCCTGGCTGAACGAGCGCATCGCGCCGTAGCCTGAATTGTTGATGATCACGACCGTCAGCGGCAGCTTGCGTTGCGCCGCCGTCCACAACGCCTGGATCGAATACATCGCCGAGCCGTCGCCGATCAGGCCCACGGTGCGGATGCCGGGACGCCCCATTGCGATGCCGACCGCGGCCGGTAGGCCAAAGCCGAGGCCGCCGCTCGCCATGGTATAAAAACTGTCCTGCCCGCGCATCGGCATGAATTGCTGCATCGCTGGGCGATGCGAGGGGGCTTCCTCGACCAGCACGGCATCGCGGGGCATGGCGACTGATAGGCTGTGCAACAAATATTCGGCGGCAATCGGGTCGCCGGCGCGCGGGGCGGGCGGCAAGCAGCGCCCCACTGGCATCGCGCGCCTGGTCTCCGGCAGTATCTCGGTCAGCGTCGCCAGCGCCGGCTTCATGCTCGCGATGATGCTGGTGCCGGCCGGCGCGATCGAAGCGGCATCGGCATCGTCGGTGATCTGAAAGAGAATGGTCGTGCCGTCGAAGATCGAGGCATGGCCCTCGACGTGAAAGGTGAAGACCGGCGCGCCGATCACCACCACGAGGTCGTGGGGGCGAAGCGCCTCCGACAATTGCGCCGGCGAGGCGTGAAGGAAGCCCGCAAATTGCGGGTGCCGTTCCGGAAAGCTGCACCGTGCGGAAAATGGACTTACCCAGACCGCGGCGCAGGTCTTTTCGGCCAACCGCACCATCAGTTCTACGGCTTGCGCGCGGTCGACACCGGCGCCGACGACGAAAGCTGGGTGTTGGCTTGCCGCAAGCGCCGCGGCCAGCCCCTTGATGGCGTCCGGATCGGGATAAAATTCCCGCGTCACGCTGCGGGCCTCTATCGCTTGCGCCGGATGGGTCCAGTCGTCGATCGGCACCGAAACAAAAGTCGGGCCGCAGGGCGGCTGCATCGCCACATAGTAAGCGCGCGCGATCGCCGTCGGCACATCTTCAGGCCTTGCCGGCTCGATGGCGAATTTCACATAGGGCCGCGGAAATTCCGCCGCGCGCTCGGCATAGAGGAACGGCCGCAAGGGTAGAATCGAGCGCGCCTGCTGGCCCGCGGCGATCACCAGCGGCGTCTGGTTGCGATAGGCGGTGAAGATATTGCCGAGCGCATTGCCGACGCCGGCCGCCGAGTGCAGATTGACAAAGCCCGCGTTGCGGGTGGCTTGAGCGTAACCGTCGGCCATGCCGACGACGGCCGCCTCCTGCAACCCCAGCACGTAGTCGATATCGCCGGGCCAATCGCTCAGGAACGGCAATTCGGTCGAGCCGGGATTGCCGAACACTTTTCGGATTCCGAAAGCGCGCAACAGGTCGAGCGTGGCCTGCTTGACGGTGATGGTTACGTCGGAGGATTTGTTTGGCTTGCGCGGCAATGCAATTTTCCCACGCTATGAGCTACGAGCCGTCTTCACCTCTCCCATGGGGAGAGGTCGGCGCAAAGCGCCGGGTGAGGGGTTACGGCCCATCGATAGACCGTAACCCCTCACCCCAGCCCTCTCCCAAAGGGAGTGGGAGCAGACTTCCGTGGACGCGGGTGTCACCACGTCGCGGTGCCCTTCATCGTCGGCTGGCCTTGTGAATTCGCGGTCCACAATTCCATGCTCGCGTCCAGTCTGTTGGCGTTGACGGAAAATTCCGACCCCTCGAACAACGGCTGCACGCCGCGATAGGCGAATTTCTTCGGCGCCGCGCCGCGGTGCAGCTTGGCGGCGAATTCCACCAGCAGCGCCGCCTGCATCGGTCCGTGAAAGATCAACCCCGGATAGCCCTCGACCTTGGTGACGTAGTCGCGGTCATAGTGAATGCGGTGGCCGTTGAAGGTCAGCGCCGAGTAGCGAAACAGCAACACGGTATCGGCCATGTGGGTTTCGCGGTGCTGCGCGGTTGGCGGCGGCGCCGCCGGCGTGGCGGGTGCGGCCGTCGACATGTCCCGATAGACGACATCTTGCCGTTCACGGATGGCGGTGCCGCGCGGCGTCGTGACCAGGTGATCGACGGAGACAAAACAAAGAATGCCGGTAGAGCCGGTCTTCACAGTCACTTCCGCGATACGCGAGGTGCGCGTGACTTCATCGCCGACGCGCAAGGTGTCGAAAAATTCGAGTTCCCCGCCGGCCCACATCCGGCGCGGCAGCGGCACCGGCGGCAGGAATCCGCCGCGGGTGGGATGCCCGTCCGGCCCAAGCTCCGACATCGGGAACACCGGCGGCGCCAGGCACCAATGCGTGGTGAAGGGTGCGGCGTCGCCCACCTTCGGTTCGCCGATTTCGAGAAACAGCGTAGCGCGAAGGCCCTTGGTCAATTGGGCGGTGACGATGTCGGAGACTTGCGTGCTGCGGCCGATCCATTGGCGCAGGTAGTCGAGGTCGGGCTTTTCGGTCATGACAATTTGATCCGTGCGGAGGGTTTCTTGGCCGCGGCCGGGCACTCACCAATGCCCGGTACGGCGCCATAATGACGCGGCTCGCCTGCGACGATCGCGGCGGGCGCCGGATAGGCGACCTTTCCCTTCGGCGTGTCAACCTCGATGCGGCGCAGATGCGGGTGATGCGCGAGATCGGCCATGGTGTTGACCTCGGCGAAGGCGATGTCGGCGTCCGACAATCGCCTCAAGAGTTCGTCGCGCGTCATGGTCGCAAAGATATTGCCCACGGTCGTATCGGTCAGTTTGCGGTTACGAACGCGCTCGACCATGTTGGCAAAGCGGGCATCGCTAGGTAGCTCAGGCCGGCCGAGGACATCGGCGCACAACGTCTTCCATTCGCGTTCGCTCTGGATCGAAATCAGGATGTCCTTGCCGTCCTTGGAACGGAACACGCCATAGGGCGCGATCGAGGGATGGGCGAGGCCCATCCGCTGCGGCGGTTGGCCTGCTTCCGAATGGAGCAGCGGCACGGTGAGCCAGTCGGCCATCACGTCGAACATCGAGATGCGGATGTCGGCGCCCTTGCCTGAACGCCCGCGCGCGATCAGCGCTTCCAGGATTGCGGCATGCGCGGTGGCGCCGGTGGCGATATCGACGATCGAAAGTCCGACCCGCGACGGGCCGTCCGGCCCGCCGGTGATCGAGGCGAGCCCGCTTTCGGCCTGGATCAGGAGGTCATAGGCTTTGCGCTGGGCATAGGGGCCGTCATCGCCATAGCCGCTGATGGTGCAACAAATCAGCGTCGGGTATTCCCTTTTCAGCCGATCGAGCGAAAAGCCGAGCTTGTCCATCGAACCGGGCTTGAGGTTTTGCAGCAGCACGTCGGCGCCGGCGATCAGTTTTTCGAGGGCCGCGCGGCCCTCTTTGGTCGCGAGATCGATGACCGCGGAATCCTTGCCGCGGTTGAGCCAGACGAAATAGCTGCTCTGTCCCTTGGCCGCCGCGTCATAGCCGCGGGCAAAGTCCCCCTCCGGCCGTTCCACCTTGATGACGTGGGCGCCGGCATCCGCCAGCCGCGAGCTGCAAAACGGCGCCGCGACGGCCTGTTCGACGGCGACGACGGTTATTCCTTCGAGCGGGAGCATCTGACTTCTCAATAGGAGCGGGGCATGCCCAACACATGCTCGGCGATATACGACAGCACGAGGTTGGTCGAGATCGGCGCCACCTGATAGAGCCGCGTCTCGCGGAATTTGCGCTCGATGTCGTATTCTTCCGCAAAGCCGAACCCGCCGTGGGTCTGCAGGCAGGCGTTCGCCGCTTCCCAGGAGGCGTCGGCGGCGAGCATCTTGGCCATATTGGCTTCCGCGCCGCACTCGAGCCCGGCTTCGTATTTGCGAACCGCTTCCTTCACCATCAACTCGGCGCCGCGCATCGCCGCATAGGCCTTGGCGATAGGGAATTGGACGCCCTGGTTCTGGCCGATCGGGCGGCCGAACACGGCGCGCTCCTTGGCGTAGTTCGAGGCTTTCGCAATGAACCATTTGGCGTCGCCGATGCATTCGGCGGAGATCAGGATGCGCTCGGCATTCATGCCGGAGAGGATGTAGCGGAAGCCCTTGCCTTCCTCGCCGATCAAATTCTCCGCCGGCACCTTGAGATCGGTGAAGAAGACCTCGGTGGTGGAGTGATTCATCATGGTGCGGATAGGGCTGATCGAAAGCCCTTTCCCCTTGGCCTCCTTCATGTCCACGATGAAGACCGACAGGCCGTCGGTGCGTTTCTTCGCGTGCTCCTTCTGAGTGGTGCGCGCCAGGAGAATCATCAGGTCGGAATATTCGGCGCGGCTGGTCCAGATCTTCTGGCCGTTGACAACATAGCTGTCATTGCCTTCGCGTTTGGCAAATGTCTTCAGCGACGAGGTATCGGTGCCGCTGGTGGGCTCGGTGACGCCGAACGCCTGCAGCCGCAATTCGCCGCTGGCGATCTTCGGCAGCCATTTGGCCTTTTGCGTCTCGCTGCCGTGCCGCAGCAGCGTGCCCATGGTGTACATCTGGGCATGACAGCCGCCGCCATTGCACCCCGCCCGATGGATCTCCTCCAGGATCGCCGCTGCCGCCGAGATTTTCAGCCCGGCGCCGCCATACTCTTCCGGGATCAGGACCGAGAGGTAGCCGGCCTGCGTCAGTGCATCGACAAAGGCCTTCGGGTAGGCCATCTCGCGGTCGAGCTTGCGCCAATATTCGCCGGGGAATTGCCCGCACAGTTTTGCAACGGCTTCGCGGATATCGGCATATTCATGTTCAGTTTGGTCGGTCGCGGTCATTAGAACTCGGCTGGGAGAGGAGGGTATGGGGAAATGGCGGGCACGGCGCGAGGCGCCTTTGCCCACCCTGCGATCTCAGCATGCAGGATAGGCAAAACGCAAGCTTGCCCACCATCACGCAGCTATGCGCACCGGCAAGGACTCGATGCCGCGCACGAAGCTGGAATACACCCGCTTCGGCTCGCCGACCACCTCGATCCGCTCGAACCGCTTGAGAATTTCCTCCCATACGATCTTCAATTGCAGCTCGGCAAGCCGCATGCCGACGCAGCGGTGGATGCCGAATCCGAACGACAGATGGGTGCGGGGCCGGGCGCGGTCGATAATGAATTCGTCGGGCCGCTCGATGGCCTCCTCGTCACGATTGCCGGAGACGTACCACATCACCACGCGGTCGCCCTTCCTGATCGTCTTGCCGCCGATCTCGGTATCGACAAGCGCGGTGCGCCGCATATGCGCGAGCGGCGTCTGCCAGCGAATGACTTCCGGCACCATGGAATCGATCAGCGCCGGATTGTCGCGCAGCTTCTGATATTGCTCGGGATGTTCGTTTAGCGCCAGCACCGAGCCGCTCATGGTGTTGCGGGTGGTGTCGTTGCCGCCGACGATCAACAGGATGATATTGCCCATAAGGTTGTCTGGGTCCATGTAGCGCGTCGCCTCGCTATGGGCCATCATCGAGACCAGGTCGTTTCGCGGCTCGGCGTTGACGCGCTCGTTCCAGAGCCTGGCGAAATAGGCCGCGCACTCATCCATTTCGGCCCGGCGTTGCTCCGCCGATTCGACGACGCCGCCCTTGGGCAGCGCGGTCGAGACATCGGACCAGCGCGTCAGCTTGCGGCGCTCCTCGAAAGGAAAGTCGAACAGCGTTGCCAGCATCTGCGTCGTCAATTCGATCGAAACAAGATCGACGAAATTGAAGGTCTCGTTGCGGGGCAGCGAATCCAGCACCTTGCCGGTGCGTTGCCGGATCAGGATCGCGAGCTCGTCCAGATGCGTCGGCGTGAACATCGGCGAGACGGTCTTGCGCTGGGCCGAGTGCCGCGGCTGGTCCATCGCGATGAAACTCGGCCAATCATAACCCGGCGGCACGTCCCGGATCGAGATACCTCCCAGCGACACGTCCGAAGAAAAGAGGCCGTGGTTGGTGTCCACATGCATGATGTCTTTGTATTTGGTGACCGACCAATAGGGTTCGATCGGCGCGGCGGTGCAGTAATGCACCGGCTCTTCCTTGCGCAGCCGCTCGAAATACGGCCACAGCGTATCGTTGCGGAAAAGCTGTGGCGCGCCGGGATGAAAATCCTTCAATGGCATGGAATAGGCGGCTGCGCGCGCGCCGCGCAAAAGCTCTTCCTTGCTGATTCTGACCGATGTCTGGATGTTCATGATCGATCAATCCGTCCCGCGCATGGGTCGGCTTTTCCCTGCTGGTGCCCTCCTTGGTTGTTCCGGAGGGCTTATATTTCGAATTACATCCCCTTGCGCGCGTCAGGGCAAGAGCGAGTTTTGGTGCAAGGGGCCCTGTTGCGCCGCTCGGCCGGTAACCGGGAATGCCCTTCTCGGCCGATGCCGCCCGTGACAAGCTGACGGGCAAGGAATAAGGCTCTTGCACGACAGCAAGTCTATCGCCGGAAAGGCCGCCCGACCATGATTCCCAACGCGTACCGGATGTTCAATTTCGATCTCGGCGAAACCGCGGATGCGCTGCGCGAGACCGTTCATGATTTCTCGAGCCATGAGATTGCGCCGCGCGCCGCCGAGATCGATCGGAGCAATCAGTTCCCGCGCGATCTCTGGCCGAAACTTGGCGAGCTCGGCCTCCACGGAATTACCGTCGAGGAGGAATATGGCGGCTCGGGGCTTGGCTATCTCGAGCATTGCGTCGCGATGGAGGAGATATCGCGCGCCTCCGCCGCGGTCGGCCTGTCCTACGGCGCGCATTCGAACCTCTGCGTCAATCAATTGCGGCGCAACGGCAATGACGCGCAGAAGCGCAAATATCTGCCGCGGCTGATTTCCGGCGAAGATGTCGGGGCGCTTGCGATGTCGGAACCTGGCGCCGGCTCCGACGTGGTATCGATGACGACCCGCGCCGAGAAGAAGGGCGATCGTTACGTCATCAACGGATCCAAGATGTGGATCACCAACGGCCCGCTGGCGGAGACGGTGGTGATCTACGCCAAGACCGATCCGGCCGCGGGGCCGCGCGGCATCACCGCCTTCATCGTCGAAAAAGGCATGAAGGGATTTTCCACCGCCCAAAAACTCGACAAGCTCGGCATGCGCGGCTCCGACACCGGGGAACTGGTGTTTGAGAATTGCGAAGTGCCATCGGAAAACGTGCTCGGCGAGGTCGGCCGCGGCGTCAACGTGCTGATGTCGGGGCTCGATTATGAGCGCGCGGTGCTGGCGGCAGGGCCGCTCGGGATCATGCAGGCTTGCCTCGACGTGGTGATGCCCTATGTGCACGAGCGCAAGCAGTTCGGCCAGCCGATCGGCAGCTTTCAGCTCGTGCAGAGCAAGATCGCCGACATGTACACGACGATGAACGCGGCGCGCGCCTATGTCTATGCGGTGGCGAAGGCCTGCGACCGCGGCGAGACCACACGCGAGGACGCGGCCGGCGCCATTCTGTTTGCCTCCGAGAAGGCGACGCAATGCGCGCTCGACGCGATCCAGTTGCTCGGCGGCAACGGCTATATCAACGATTACCCGACCGGACGCCTGTTACGCGACGCCAAGCTGTACGAGATCGGCGCCGGCACATCCGAAATCCGCCGCATGCTGATCGGACGGGAGCTGTTCGAGAAGTCGGCGTGATGTTTGTCGGCAGTGTTGGCACTCTCGTGCCATCTCTCTCCTGGTCGTCCCTGCGAACGCAGGGACCCATAACCACCGGCGTCAATTATTGCGCGAAAGCCGTCAAGCAGTGTGCTTCAAACAACCGCCGCGGCGTATAGGTCCCTGCGTTCGCAGGGACGACTAAGAGTCGAGCCAGCTACCGCACCACCACCACGGTACCGACCGAGACGCGGTTATAAAGATCGGTCACGTCCTCGTTGGTCATGCGGATGCAGCCGGACGATACGGCGTGGCCGATCGTCTCCGGCTCGTTCGAGCCGTGAATGCGATAGAGCGTCGAGCCCAGATACATGGCGCGCGCGCCCAGCGGATTTTCGATGCCGCCGGGCAAATAGGCCGGCAGGTCCGGCCGCCGGGCCCGCATCTCCGCGGGCGGGGTCCAGCCCGGCCATTCCCTTTTCGCTGTGATGCGGTGGGTACCGGACCAGCCGAAACCGTCGCGGCCGACCCCGATGCCGTAGCGCAACGCCGCGCCATTGCCGAGGATCAAATAAAGCCGCCGCTCGGCAGTGCTGATGTAGATGGTGCCCGGGGCAAACTGGCCGGGAGAATTCACCAGCTCGCGCGGGATCGGGCTTGAGCCGCCGCCGTAATAGTCGGAGCCGGCCCCGTAGGGCTGGTTCCCGTAATTGGGGGCGCTCCTGTTGTAGTTGGAGCTGCGTTGACCGAAGAAATTGAAGAAGTCGTCGTTGCTGCTTTGCGCGCGCGCCGAACCTGCGTCAGCCACCAACATCAATGACACAATCAGGAAAGCAAAAGCCCGAGTCATCTCGTTCCTCGCCAAAATGCGATCCACACCCGAAATCAGGCCATAGCTGGCGCGTTTTCGCAAGCAACCAGTCAGTGAGGTAACGCGATTTTCAAGGTTGCGGTTAAAAAAGTCGCCGCCGGCGATGGCAGCAATGCGTTGCCGACCCTTTGACGAAATGCGTCAGGAATGATTGATCTTCCATCGGGTTTCCTGAAAATGTGCGGGCCCCGAACGGGAGTGGAACGATGAACGGTGCGGAAAGTCTGGTGCGGACACTGGTCGCGGGCGGCGTGGACGTCTGCTTCGCCAATCCCGGCACTTCCGAGATGCATTTCGTGGCCGCGCTCGACCGGGTCGAGGGCATGCGCTGCGTGCTCGGGCTGTTCGAGGGGGTGGTGACGGGAGCCGCGGACGGCTATTTCCGCATGAAGGGGACGCCGGCTTCCACGCTCCTGCATCTCGGCCCCGGCCTCGCCAATGGTCTCGCCAATCTGCACAACGCCAAGAAGGCGAATTCCGGCATCGTCAATATTGTCGGCCAGCATGCGGCTTATCACATCGGCTATAATGCGCCGTTGACTTCCGACATCGAGGGGCTGGCGCGGCCGATGTCGGCCTGGGTGCGGACTTCGCCGGACGCCAAATCCGTCGCCAAGGACGGCGCCGCGGCGATCGCTGCCGCCAAAAGTTCGCCCGCCCAGATCGCCACGCTGATCTTGCCCGCCGATACCGCCTGGAACGAAGCCGACGGCATCGCGCAGGTTCCAGCCGAAGCCCAGCGCGCCAGCTATTCGTCGCAGGCGGTTGAGACTGCGGCAAAGGTGCTGCGCGGCGGCGCGCCGACCCTTCTGCTGCTGACGGGCGGCGTGTTGACCGAACAGGGGCTGGCGCTGGCGGCGCGGATCGCCGGCAAGACCGGCTGCAAGGTGATGGGCCAGACCTACAATCCGCGCATGGCGCGTGGGCGCGGGCGGTTTGCGATCGACCGAATACCTTATGTGATCGAGCAGGCGCTGCCGATCCTTCAAGGTTTCAAGAATATCATTCTGGTCGAGGCCAACGATCCCGTGGCGTTTTTCGCCTATCCGAACAAGCCGAGTCTCCTGAAGCCGGAGGGTTGTGAGGTGCATCGCCTGACCTCGGGCGGCGAGAATTCGGTCGCTGCCCTCGAGGCGCTGGCCTCTGCGCTGGGCGCCAAACCAGGCGATGCGAAGCCCCAGGCGATGGTCGAACTCGCGAAGCCTGCGGGGGCGTTGACGCATGCCTCGATCGCAATGGCAATTGCCATGGCGATTCCGGAAAACGCCATTATGGTCGATGAATCCATCACCACGGGCCGCGGGTTCTTTCCGCCGACCGCCGCCGCCGCTCCGCACGACTGGCTGCAGAACATGGGCGGATCGATCGGATTTTCGACGCCCGTTGCGACCGGCGCCGCGGTGGCCTGCCCCGACCGCAAGGTGATCTGCATGGTCGGCGACGGCAGCGCCATGTACACCCTGCAATCGCTGTGGACGCAGGCGCGCGAGGGCCTCAACGTCACCACGATCGTATTCGCCAATCGCATCTATCAGATCCTGCGCGGCGAATTCGACGGCGTCGGCGCCGGCGAGCCGGGGCAGCGCGCGCTCGACATGCTCAAGATCGACCGTCCCACGCTCGACTGGGTCGCGCTCGCCAAGGGCATGGGGGTCGCCGCGCGCGCGGCCACGACTGCGGACGAATTCGTCGCCGCACTGGCGGAAGCCATACCGGAGCGGGGACCGCGATTGATCGAAGTGCGGATGTGACGATGAGGCGCTAAAGCATTCCTTGGTCGTCATTCCGGGGCGATGCAAGGCATCGAACTACGATGTGCAATTGCACATCGGAGAATCTCGAGGTTCCCCGATGTGCAATTGCACATCTGAGGTCTGGTGCTGACGCACCATCCCGGAACGACGGAGTGGACGGGAGGCCAGATGCAAACCGAGCTGGACAAGGTCGTCGCTGCGCTTTCGGAATTCTATCGGCGCGAGGCCTTCCTGTTTGAGCACGATCTCGGCGAGCGCACGCTGGCGCACCGCCTGGCTGTGTATCTGGAGAAGCAGTTTCCGGGCTGGGACGTCGATTGCGATTACGACCGGCTCGGCGCGCGCACCTTGCGGCTGCCGCACGGCACGATCGTCTCGACCGATGATCATCTCGGCAAATCGATCTATCCCGACATCGTCGTGCACCAGCGCGATATCCCCAATAACCTGCTCGCGGTCGAGGTGCGGAAGGCAACCAACCATCAGCCCGAGGAGCACGACCAGCAGAAGCTGCGCGCGCTGACCGACCCGCATCTGTGGTTTGCCTACTGGATCGGGGTGCTTTTGACTCTTGGAAAAGACAACGTTAGCAGGTCGGAAGTCTATGTTGCCGGCGCCATCGACGGGAAATTGTCGCTGTGGTTTTCGCAGCGGCTGAAGGATGCGGGGCTGGACGCCGGATAAGGAGAATCGGTACGTGAAAATCGTGAAGCGATCGGCCTTCATCGCCGCATTATGGCTGGCGGCCGCGCCATGGGCGCCAACGGCTGCGCAATCCCCCGCCGCGGGCGCAGCGGTGGACGCCGCTTCGCAAGCCATCCTTGCTTCGCCCAAGGTGATCAAGGCGCTCGAAGACATCAAGGCCGATGACGGTCAGGCCTTCGCCGAGCAGAAACGCATCACCGAGATTCCGGCGCCTCCCTACAAGGAAAAAGTGCGCGCCGAATATTTTCTCAAGCGATTTCTGGAGCTCGGCTTCAAGGATGCCTCGATCGATACGGAGGGCAACGTGATCGGCTTGCGCAAGGGCAGCGGCGGCGGCAGGCCGAAGCTCGTGGTGTCGGCGCATCTCGACACGGTGTTTCCGGAAGGGACCGACGTCAGCGTGAAGGAGAAGGACGGCGTCACTCTCGCGCCGGGCATCGGTGACGATTCCCGCGGTCTGGCCGCGCTGTTGTCGCTGATCAAATCCATCAACAATAATGCCATCATGACCGTCGGCGACGTGATGTTCGTCGGCACCGTCGGCGAGGAAGAACTCGGCAATCTCAGGGGCGTGAAGGCACTGTTTCGCGACCATGCCGACATCGACGGGTTCATTTCCATCGACGGGCTGGGCGTCACGCGCATCGTCAATCAGGGTACCGGAAGCCACCGCTACGAGATGATCTTCAAGGGCCCCGGCGGCCACAGTTTTCAGGAGTTCGGGTTGCCGAGCGCGATTCACGCCATGGGGCGGGCGATTGCGAAGATTGCGGACTTGCGGACGCCCGCTGATCCCAAAACCACCTTCACAGTGGGCACAGTCAGGGGTGGCACCTCCGTCAATGCGATTGCGGCGGAGGCGAGAATGACGGTCGATATGCGTTCGGACTCGACTGAGGAATTGCTCAAGCTCGAGGCCCGTCTGCTCGATCTCGTCAAGCAGGCGGTGGCGGAGGAAAATGCGCGCTGGAAATCCGACAAGCTCACGCTCGAGATCAAGCTGATCGGCGACCGGCCGGCCGGGATCGTCGCGATGGATTCGCCCCTGGTGCAGGCTACCCAGCGCGCGGTCACGGCGCTGACCCGCAGCCCCCGCGTGACCTTCGCCGGTTCAAGCACGGATTCGAATCTGGCGATGTCGCTCGGCATTCCTGCCGTCACCATCGGCGGTGGCGGCGAGGGCGGTAACTGGCACTCGCGCAACGAATGGTACCGCCCGGTGGAGGCCTATCTCGGCCCGCAGAGCGCGCTGCTGGCGACACTGGTGCTGGCGGGGCTCGACGGCGTCACAAAGCCCGCGCTCGCGATACGCGCGGGGAGATAAGCGGCCTCGTGCCGCCGTTCTTGCCGGGCTTCGCAGGTGCGATTCGCAGAGGTCACGTTCGTTTGAAATTCCGGAACGTTTTTTGTCATGTGCGGTTTGTCAACGATTGTATGGAGGAGAAAATCACATGACCCGCATCAAGACATTTGGCGCCGTCACTATTCTTTCCGTGGTCATCGCCGGCCCCGCGTTGGCATGGGACGCCGGCATCGGAGTTCCGAGCCGAGGCGATTATTGGGGACCGCCGCCGGGGCCCTACTACTATCGAAGCTGCATCCAGGGTCCAGGTTTCGAGCCCTGTCCGGGAATATTTTATGGCTGGAGCGTCGGCAGAGACAGGTCGAGGCCAGGCGGCTTTGCCCCATCGTTCCGGCCGTCCGGAAGTTAATGCCCGTATCCAAGGAGCAGCGTTGCGACGAAATCGCTCAAGGCCGTTGGTGAAAGCATTGCGGACCCTGCTTAAACACGGGGCGGAGCCTTGGGCCTCTCCCACCTCTTAGTTATTTGCTCTCGACCTCGGGACGAGCCTCTCGTTCCTGGATAGCTCCGGTTCCTTGGCAGGGGGCGAGGTGCGCTCTTGCATCCTAAAGTAGAAACTGATTTAGTTGACCAGTAAATCGGGAGAGACTTCGAGTAGGCCGTACGGCCTTCGATATTTGCTTGGGGTTCATCGTGAATTTGAGCGTTTCAACATTATTTTTTGAACTCGCCCTTATCTTCATACCTGGGTTCATCTGGATGAAGATCCATAGCCGGTACGGATTCAAGGGCGAGAAGACCCAGTTCGATCTCATTCTCAATGCTTTTATTTTTGGTGTTGTTTCTTATACGGTCCTTTATCTCATCTACCGTCTCAACGGATGGCCGCTCAAGTTGTTCGATCTTGATGTCGACAGCAAGAGATTGCTGCAACCTGAACTCTTCCCAGAAATATTGTTCGCGGTTGCCATTTCCATAGTTGGTGGCGTGTTGACGCTATATTTCGAAAATCACAAGCTCTTTACGCGGTTTGTCCAAACGATTGGGGCAACAAAAACCTATGGTGACGAAGATGTTTGGGACTTCGTATTCAACTCTTCATCGAGCGCGGTCAATTTTGTGCACTTTCGCGATTTTGACCAAAGGGTGACCTATGCGGGCTTCGTCGAAGTTTTCTCCGAAAGCGGACAGTTGCGCGAAATTGTTCTGCAGGACGTGATAGTTTACGATTTCGAACAGACCGAAATGTACCGTGTGCCTCGCCTGTACCTTGCCAGAGCACGTGAAAATATCCATATCGAGTTTCCACTCAACTCCTGAAGAGGAGCCTTAAGTGACCGAGAAACCGAAATTGACCCAGGATGGGTACAATCGCTCTAGCCCGCTGAATGAAGGTTATGTACGCAAGGGTGGTCAGAATCCACCCCCTCAAAATTTTGTCCGTCCACCGCCACCGCCTGCTTTTAGGCCGGCTCCGCCGCCCTCTGTGGGGTCGCAAAATCCACCGTCGCCAAAGCGAGAAGGCTAGCGATCGAAGCTGCATCCAGGGTCCAGGTTTCGAGCCCTGTCCGGGAATATTTTATGGCTGGAGCGTCGGCAGAGACAGGTCGAGGCCAGGCGGCTTTGCCC